>Ga0307929_1002011_pt1 | contig 13956 bp, 10 predicted proteins | sample AceLakmetage1330_FD_203160 | JGI IMG/M metagenome (GOLD analysis project Ga0307929, IMG submission 203160) | Saline water microbial communities from Ace Lake, Antarctica - #1330 | ecosystem: Environmental > Aquatic > Non-marine Saline and Alkaline > Saline | place: Antarctica: Ace Lake...
CAAACACTTGAATATACGATAAGAATCAAAACTTTTTTATTCCTGCAAGGCTCAGTTGGTTTCTTTATCTGTAAAAGTCTATAAAAAGTAGGTTTACGCCCCGTTGGGTCATTGACCCTCCTGAACAGTATAAACATTTTGGGAGCTTATTCAATCCATAAAGCGGCGGTGGTGCCAAAATAGAATGCCAGACCCTGTTTCCCTGAACAGGTTGGTTAAAAAAATGGATCATCGAGTCACAGCCCATTAATGTTAATTTCCAAAATGCATGGGCTGAAGAGCTCATCATAATACGGCAATTCATTCCCTGGGCTGAACTCCCAAGGGTTTTTATTGCCGGTTTTTATAAATAAAGATAATAAAACAATACCTTCGCCAATTTTATTTTGGCCTAAATTTTAATCAACATACAGTGCATCAAGAAGCATATTTACGCAATATATGGTAGGTAAATTATAAAAATTCAAACCGATTTTAAATTTGGTGAAGGTGTTGTAAAAGAGGGCTTTGCAGAAATAACTTTTCCGCACGAGACAACACCATATATAATCTCGCCTTAGAGACTAATCTCTACATATGGTAAATAAATATGAATGTTTTTATTTCTGCAAACAGTTCAAAATAAAGGAACAAAAATATGAAAAAAACCATTATCAAAGGCACTGGCCGTGCCCTGCCCCCGCGTCTTGTCACCAATGAAGATCTGTCAAAGATCATGGACACCACCGATGAGTGGATACAGCAGCGCACCGGTATCCGGCAGCGGTACTGGGTGCCAGAAGAGGGTCAAATGGGGGCGTCGGATCTTGGGCTCACCGCCACTCACAAGGCCCTTGAAAAGGCTGGATGGCAGCCGGAAGATATTGATTTCATAATTTTCGCCACCCTGAGTCCAGATATTTTTTTCCCGGGGTCTGGATGTCTTCTTGCGGAAAAACTGGGTTTGACCACCACCCCGGCCCTGGACATTCGCCAGCAATGCACCGGGTTTCTATACGGCCTGGCCACGGCCGATGCCTACATTAAAAGTGGTCTGGCCAATAAAATTCTGGTGGTGGGGGGGGAAGTTCACTCCACGGGCCTGGACAAAACCACCCGGGGCCGGGATGTGTCCGTTATCTTTGGAGACGCTGCCGCGGCTGTCTGCGTGGAAGGGGTGGAAACAGATGAGGACATAGGAGTGCTTGCTTCTTGCCTTCATGCCGATGGACGGGGAGCTGATAATCTCATGACTGAGCTTCCCGCTTCTCGGCTTTCCCACCGCCATCCCAAGGGTTTGTCCATTGATTCTGAGCGGTTTTTCCCTTCCATGAACGGCCCTGCTGTGTTTAAAACCGCTGTGCGCAAATTACCCCAGGTCACCCGGGAAACTCTGGAAAAAGCCGGAATTACTCTGGATGATATTGACATGGTTTTCCCCCACCAGGCTAATCTTCGCATCAACCAGGCCTTTGCCCAGTTCATGAAAATTGATGAAGCCAGAATGTTCAATAATATCCAAAAATACGGCAACACCACTGCGGCCAGCATTCCCCTGGCCCTGGATGAGGCCCTGGAGCAGGGGGTGGTGGGTAAACCTGGTGACACCATCCTCTTTGTTGGCTTTGGTGCCGGCCTCACCTGGGGTGGCATCGCCTACCGCTTCTGATAATTTGGGGGTTAGGCTTGGCTTATTGGCATTATTTGTGGCGTTTTGGGATCACGCCAGGTGTGGTGGTAACCTTTGTTCAATCCGTTTATTGTCAGGTATTAATAAATGAATGCTAAAAATGGAATAAATCCGTGTGACAGTTTAATGGCAAAAGGGGTCAAAATTCCCCTCCCCAATACCCTGTTCATTGGTTCGGAGGTGGATATCCGTCGCATTTCCGGCAATGGGGTCACTCTTTACCCCGGCACCCGCATCATCGGGAAAAATACCCTGATCATGTCCGGTTCCACCCTGGGCCAGGAAGCGCCGGTCATCCTGGATAACTGCTATGTTGGTCCGGATACCCATCTTAAGGGCGGTTTTTTCCAGGATGCCGTATTTGTGGGAAAAAATTCCTTTGGCTCCGGCGCCCATGTCCGGGCTGGCACCATTCTGGAAGAAGAAGCCAGTGCTGCCCACACTGTGGGGCTCAAACAGACCATCTTGTTTCCCTTTGTCACCCTGGGTAGTCTCATTAATTTTTGTGACCTTTTAATGGCCGGTGGCACCAGTCGGAAAAAACATTCCGAGGTGGGCAGCTCCTACATTCATTTTAATTATACCCCCAATCAGGATAAAGCCACACCCTCCATGCTTGGCAATGTACACCAGGGGGTGATGCTGGATCAATCCCCCATTTTTCTGGGAGGGCAGGGCGGCCTTGTGGGACCCCGAATTCTGGCATTCGGTACGGTCACCGCTGCAGGTACCATCTGTCGCAGGGACGAGTTGCGTCCAGATCGACTTATTCTGGGAGGCGGTATGAAGTCAGCAACCCTTCCAAATGCCGGTAAAATTTACCGAGATGTTCACGGTATCTTTCAAAAAAATTGCAGATACATTGCCAGTCTGAGTGCCCTTCTGGCCTGGTATCAACAGGTTCGGACGCTGTTTGCCACCGACATTTTGTCCCGTGCCCTGCTCGATGGAATGCAGGTCACCCTGAAAAGATGTATTGCCGAACGTATCCACCGCCTGGATGGTTTCTGTATCGCGTTGGAGATTTCTCTGGAATATCTGCGACAAGGGGGGGATGGTAAAAAAACACCGCTGGTGAATGACCATGAAACCCTCATGGCCCAATGGCCAGAAATCCGCCGATGCATGGAGGAAAAGGCCATGATCAATCCATTGCCCGGTGCCCCGGTCTTTTTTTTGAAGGCAATTGAACAGGGCATTGCCATTCATGGGGCTGACCATGTGAGCGTAATCCAGTCCCTGGAACCGGATATGCGCCTTTTGGGCACCACATGGCTGAAAAAAATAGAAAAAAGTCTTGCCAGTAAGGAGTAACCTGGTATATTTTTTATTTCGATTAATTTGTAAAAAAAAGATTTGTTATTTGTACGCATAAGGTATTGAAATTATTAACGTGAAGAAATGAAAAGTTTGGTTTTTTACAGGGCATTATTTTTTGAAAAGACGAAAAAAACGTGACGGGTACAAAAAAAATCAATTTTAAGGAATTACTCCCCATTCGCTCATTTTAAGGTTTGAATCATTAATTTTAAAGATCAGGCATTGTTATCAAATAGAATTTAACAAATTTGTAGATTTTGAAATTATGTTTTGGTCTTTTTTGATTTTTAATCATGTTTTTAAATCGACTAACCACAATATATTGTGGTATTTAAATTAATGATTGCATAAAATAAATAAGCGAATAGGGAGGAATTAGGGTGTCCTTTTCCTAAGCCGTTGATCTTGAACTCAGCCTTACCTTATCAATAATGATATAAAATACATGGCAGTCACCGCTACCACAACGAATAATGAAAATGATATCATGCCGCCTCCCCCGACGGGCAGGCCCGGCCCGGAACCGTAGACGCCCCAATTGGCCGGTTCCTATTACCCATCGGGGGGGGGCTCTGCTGAGGGTACTTGGACACTTCATTTTCATATAAAAACATACATGGCTGTAACCACCAGCCACAACGAAAAATGAAACCTCCATAATTCCAGAGCGTTGGACGGAGTTTCATATAAACTGACATGATTGCATTACAGGAAAGTTGCATGGGAAAATTTTTTGGAACAGATGGCATACGCGGAATGGCAAATCAATACCCCATGACAGTGGATGTGGCCATGAACACGGGCAGGGCAATTGCCCATTTTGTGAGGCAACAACAGGGTACAAGTGCCATCATTGGGCGGGATACCCGGCGATCGGGCCCCATGCTGGAAGCTGCCTTGGCCGCCGGTCTCGCCGCAGAAGGTATTGACGTGCATCTTGCTGGGGTGATTCCCACCCCTGGAGTGGCTTTTCTGGCAGCCCATACTCCCGGGGCCGGGGCGGGTATTGTGATTTCCGCATCCCACAACCCCTATCAGGACAATGGGATCAAGCTCTTCAGGGCGGATGGTCACAAGCTTTCCGATGAAGAAGAAGCCTCCGTGGAGATCCATTTGCTGGCATTGATTTCCACAGCAGATCATGGTTACAGTGCTGCCTCAGACAGCCAGTATGCCAGCGTAACACCGCCTCCAGAACCGGGTCTGATACAAATTTTGGACCAGGCCCGGCAAAAATATGTTGCCTTTTTAAAAGGATGCTTCTCCCCCAATAATGCCCATAATCCAACGCTGACTCCAATGGTGGTGGATTGCTCCAACGGGGCCGCGTCCGGGGTGGCCGAAGCCGTGTTTTCCGATTTGGGGCTGGATGTGTTGTTTATTCACAATATGCCGGATGGTCGAAATATTAATGAACGCTGCGGTTCCCAGCACACAGCGGATCTGGCCACCGCCGTGCTGGCACACAAGGCCCGGGTGGGACTGGCATTTGACGGGGATGCTGACCGCCTCATTGCCATGGATGAAAACGGGGTTCCGGTCACCGGTGATAAAATTCTGGCCATCTGCGCCTGTCATGCCGCAAGCCGGGGAGAACTTCCCCACAAACGTGTGGTCAGCACCGTCATGAGTAATATCGGTCTGGGGATTGCCCTGGCAGCCCATGGTATTGCACATGAGATCACCGGGGTGGGGGACCGCCTTGTCATGGCCGCCATGGAAAAAAATGGCATCGTTATGGGGGGTGAGGATTCCGGTCATATGATTTTTTCGCAATATCACACCACCGGAGATGGCATTCTCACGGCCCTGCGGCTTCTCACGGTTATGGCGGAGACGGGGAGATCCCTTTCCGAGTTGGCCACTGTCATGACGGTTTATCCCCAGGTGTTGAAAAATGTTGAAGTTCATCCTGATCGGCCTGATTTTATAGCTGTAGAATCAATTCATCATGCCATTGAATCCGTAGAGAACACTTTGGGTGAACATGGACGGGTTCTGGTTAGATACTCTGGTACACAGCCTCTGCTTCGAGTAATGATAGAAGGACCGGATCAATTACAAATAGAGAACGCTTGTGACTATCTTTGTTCTGTAGTTCGTACAGAGATCGGGTGCTGAATGGGTATTATGTTGGATATAATCTCAAAGTCGACACCTTATGGTTGTTAAAAGTATAATAATACTATAAAATAAAGTACTTACTATCAGTATCTTATAAAAATTAAAACAGGCCCTTTTGCGGTTTGTGTCTCATAAACAGTTGAAAATACTAAGTCTGGATTGTGAAAAAACGGTCAAGGTGTCGACCTTGAGTATAATACATACACACATTCTTCCCGGTATTGATGATGGTGCTTCATCCATGGAAGAAGCCGTTGATATGGTTCGTCGCCCCTGGCTGCCAGGGAAGGGACCAAGGGCATGGTGGGCCCCCATGCCTTTGACGGGATTTATAATTGTCGGAAAGAAGATATCCTTGCAGGGTGTGATGAATTGAACGCTGTCCCTCAAGAAAGGCGAATGCCTTTGACAATATTTTCTGGTGATGAGTGCGCCGCCTTACCCCGGAATTGTTGGAGAATATGGACCCTTTAACAGCAATTCCCGGCAATGAGGCTGATATTGTAATCGTCCACAGCACCCGGTGCCCACAATGCCTGTGAACACCCGGGCCTGGTCGGATCAGTTTGTAAATTGATACGATAATGAACACATGCACACCGGCATAAAATTTATGATTTGCCGACAATTGGCTTGACATCTACCGCCATCTGAATCAGCTATCTGATTCTTTGGTTCCGGGTACCGCATCATTTTGGTCATCCTGATTAGCTGGCGTTTCTACAGGTGCGGGTAAGGGCACGGGTGACAACTCTTTTTTAACCTTTCTGTCTTTCAATTCTGATAATTTTGTGTTTAGCATGGCCACCGCCTCCTTCATGGATCTTGCCATAACCACCACATCTCCCTGGGTGACAATGAGCCGTTTCAGCTGGGGAATTTTCATTCGACGCGTTTTTTTCATGTACTCTGGCTGGGTTTCCTGCAGATAAATCGGCTGGATATAGAGTATGGTTCCATCCACTGGTTCGATGATGATTTTACCTCTAATCAGGGTTGACGCCATTTGATCCCAGAGGGTAAAGGCCTGGGAGACATCGGTATCCTGATGGATGAGCGCGTTAATCTGGCTGGGTCCATAGATCTGCTCTTCCCGGGAAAAGGTGTAAATAAAAAATTTACCATAATTGTCTTTATCACATCCCGCAAGGACAATGGATCGTAAATTGTCCCTGCCAAAGGGTGTCATGGGCATCAACAGAACAAATTCGTCACTCCCGGAATTAATCAAATCGATGGTTATATAGTATGATGGCATGGAAACAGATTCCTGTCCCCGCCTCATTTTTGCCACTTCCCATAGATCCTCCTGACGATAAAATCGTACCGGATCTGTCTGATGGTATTTGGCAAATATATTCATCTGTATTTCAAAAATATCTCTGGGATAATTCAGGTGTGTTTTAATTTCCGCAGGCATGTCGTCAATGGGCTTGATCAGTCCCGGATAAATGCGCTGGTATGCCCTGGCAATGGGATCTTTGGGATCCACAAGATAAAAGGAAACGTTTCCATTGTATGCATCAACGGTGATCTTGACAGAATTGCGGATGTAATTATTGACTCCGTCGTAGGCAGGAGAGCAGGGAAATTCACTTGAAGTGGTATATGCATCCTGTATCCAGAACAGCCCATTTTCCGTGGTGACCATATAGGGGTCGGAATCAAGGGTTAAAAATGGGGCCAACAGCTTGATGCGATCCACTATATTTCGTCGAAACAGGATGCGGCTTTCATCGGTGGTCTTGTTGGTAAAGAAAATGTTGCGGTCATCCAGGTACAGGGAAAACATAAGTTTTCGAAATAAGGAACCCATGGCAACCCCGCCATTTCCTTGATAACTTACCATTTTTGACTGAGAGTCCCCGGTTGCCCCCCCGATTTCTTCAGTTATATTCGGTGCAATCACAAAGTCATTAGTGGCCAATCCAAAGTAGATTTCGGGTCGCTTCACATTGATATTATAATCGGATTGGGGGGGGATATCCTTGATCATCCATGTCATGGGCTCGTCACCCGGCTGGGCTGCCGGTGTCATGACAATGCCCTGTCCATGGGTATATTGCAGATGTCTGTTGACCCAGCTCTTTGCTGAGTCGGGCAACCTGCTGATATCAATTTCCCTTACGCCCGAGTATACCTGACGGGATCGCCCATTTATCCGGTAACGATTTACATCCACAGACGTAAATGTGTAGTAAGTCCGAATCCCTTGTAATTCCTGGTAAACATCGTCCAGCAGTTCAATATCCCACACCGGTGTATTCTCAAGTCTTGCCAGCAGCTTTGGGTCATTGAGATCAAGGGGATTATTCCCACTGTAATCGTGTTTGATTGTTTGCACATCAGCTAAATTGTATGCCAGCAATGTGGTCTGAATATTATCTTCGATGAACGGACTCTCCTTGCTCAGTTCATTGGGTTGAACCACATATTTATCCATGACATTTTTAAGGGTATCCGTGTTTCGTGCCAGAAATGCGATGACAATAAAAATGGCCAATAAAATTGTTGCACGGGTGCCCTTTCCGATTTGAATCAATACCGCAGCGGCACTGCCCAACAATACAAAGGAAAGGACCAGTAGATAGATATTTGGCAGTTCTACCCTCATTTCCAGGAAACCTGGCCCCTGAAACAGGGGCTGATGTGAATCCACAAAAAGCAATGCATATCGTTGAAGCCACATCCCCCAGGCAGCCAGCGCAATGACAACGATGAGAAGCAGATTTAGATGTACCCGTGCCGCCGTGGAAATGGTTATTGAATCATCGTGTTTCTGCTCTTTCATGTTCATGAGATAAATGGATAGAACCCAGGCAAATAAGATTGCAAACGCAATGAGCAGTTCCTGCTGGATCAATTTATAGATTGGAAAATTGAGCAGATAAAAGCTGATATCTTTTTGAAAAATGGGATCTGTGATTCCTGAAAGCGGTCCGGTTAAAAACAAAAGAAAGGGTTCCCAGGCACGAAAAAGAGGAAGCGCAATCACCACAGCCAGAACCAGGGCAATGATAAAGGATATTTTTTTGGAACCAGTGCGCAGCAGATGCAACCAGTTGCCGGACAACAAGTGGTGCTCCCGGTGATGGAAAAGTTTGGATGACATCCAGAAATTGCTGTAGAATAGAAAAAAGAAAACAAGTATAACACCCAGCAGAACCGCATACCGGTAAAACAAACGGGTCCAGAAGTAAGCGCTATAATTCAGGGCATTGTACCAGAGCACATCAATATTGAAATCCAGCATTAAAAAAACAAAAGCAATGCATATAATGAAAAGGCCAACAATGCCACCCAAGATATAAAAAAGTGGTTTTTTCAATTTTGTCATGAGATACCTCTCTTTGAAGATATTTCTTTTTTAAAGTTAATAAGCAATACAGATGAAAATGACTAAGTGATGTTGAGAGCGTTTCTATGTGGTTTTTTAATTCAATGGCTTATGATTTATTTTGCCTCTGTTCTATGTGCGTAACCAGGTGCGTAAAAACAAAAACATAAAAAAGAACAGTTAGTATGCATAGATGAAGTTATCAAAAGAATCATTCTGAATCAACGAAAAAAAAGTTTTACTTTTAGAGTCCATGAGTGCTCATAATTCATAAAAATTATTTGCATCTACTGGAATGCCCGTGGTATTAATAGCCTGTCATATCAAATGTGTGGATATGCAAAAAGTACTTTCGCCAATATTGCTTTGGCCTAAATTACATCCCCCCCTTTAGGTGGAGAGCTATGAATAAAATTTTTCACAATGAACTTCCAGACGATGATCCAGATCCAGTACTGAAGATTTTACATTTTGCCATTCGAATTGCTGTTAAGATCTTAGCACTATTGATGGTTTTTGTCATTTATTGGAGCATTGCAGATGTTGTCTATGTGCTCTATGAACGACTGATAGCCCCTCCGATGTGGTTGCTGAATGTGGAAGATATATTACAAACTTTCAGCGCATTTATGGCTGTGCTGATTGCCATTGAAATATTTATCAATATAAGACTTTATCTGGGAACAAGTGTTATCCCGGTTCAGCTGGTTTTGGCTACAGCACTCATGGCTGTTGCCAGGAAGGTAATTGTATTAGATTTGAAAATTGTGACAGCATATCAAATAATTGGATTAGGGATTGTAACAATTTCCCTGGGTGTGTCATACTGGTTGGTTACTATAAAATCTTCTAAATAGAGCTGTTTGCAGAAATAAAAAAAATTAAATTCATTAACCGTATGGAGGTATCAGGCTCCATTGTGAAACCATAGACAGTGCTGTATCATGCAGGAAAGTTATTTCTGCAAAACCCTCAATAGTCAACTGTTTTTGGAGTAATATGACGGATGTCTGATATTTGTATAAATTGGAGAGATTGGCTGGCGGGGTCGGGGGTATCGATTGGGTTGAGGGTTTATGGGCGTTGTTAGTGGGTGTAAAGCATGGCTACTGATGCTGTTCTGTCTGACACTTGTGTGGTGTTGGTGTTGTAAGATGGGATGTTGAAATAACGCTTATAACCCAGGTCTGATTCGTGATTATTCAGGAAACTATAAGCCCTTTGAGAATTTTTCTCAAAGGGCTTATATTATTGACTTATCGCCCCAATGGGTCAGTTGGATTCCAGTTCGTGGATGTCCGGATGAGTGTGCATGGATCTTAGGAATTGCTCGGTTCTCAGGATCAGGCGGGTGTTCAGTACCCGGGCTGCCTGTTTCATGATAAAATATCCCATGGAGTGGTCTTCGTCCATGAGGTCCAGCAGGGAGTTTTTGTGGATGGCATACACTGTGGCGGTTTCACTGCAGATGGCCGTCATGAGTCGTCTGGGTTCATCTAAAAGAACGGATAGACCAAAGGATTCTCCGGGGTCCACCGTTCCCACCGTTGCAATGATATCTTCAGAAATCTTTTGTTCCAACAGAATTTTTCCTGCCTTTACCATGAAAAAATTGTCCGCAGAATCGCCTTCGTTAAAGATGATTTCACCGGATTCAACGCGCCACTCTTCGGTCAGGGGTACAAATTTTTCAAGCATTTCGTCGGTGAGAGATTCCAGAAATTCATCTTTTTTTAATTCAGACTTGGTTATCATATGTTCCCCACATTTTTATGGTGTTTTTTTTCATAAATCATATCTTTAAACGGGTAAAAACCGCAATAATGCAGGCTTGACCCACGCACTCATTAAACCAAGAGGTACAGCACAACAATCATCAAGCCTGCACAGGCGGCAAAAATACCGATGGGAGTGGTGCCTGTGGCAAACGCAGTTTCAAGCCTACTGGAAGCAGATGTGTTAGACGTATCTTTAGTTTCATTCTTTTTCGGAGAAAAAGAGAGAAAAAAGCAGATGGTCGAAGCCGTTGCATGCTTTGCAAAAGCGTTCACAGAGCCCGTAAATTTTTGCACCAGAATCAAATCCATGGTGGCATTTAATCCATTCAAAAATTTCCCCATCAAATTTACAAGTACTGTCAGCGGTTTACGGTAAAACCAGTCTGTATCGATGTTGATGGCCCTGAGCTCGGCTGGATAACGACCTGATTTCAAGAGGAAATAAAATGCAAGTACCGCAAACATGAGAAGCTGCAACTGTCCCACTACATGTGCACCGGTATAGGGAACGTAATCCACAGAATACGGTAAAATGTTGTATAGGAACTGTGGACAAACACCGATAAATATACATAAAAATGCAGCAATTCCCATAGCAATCATCATATTTGCCGGAGGCTCATGGGCCCGCCTTCCAGAGTCATGTCCAAAAAACGTAAAGAATGGTACCTTGATTCCTGCATGGGCTATAACTCCAGCAGATGCAAACTGCAGAATGAGCCAGATAATGAAAAATTGTTCATGCCCTGATGCACTGATTATCATTGATTTACTGATAAATCCGCTGGTCAATGGAAATGCTGATATGGAGAGGGCCCCCACCAGGCAGAAAATGCATGTCAACGGCATGGTTTTATACATCCCTCCCAAATCCGTTGCCTTACTCTTGCCGGTCACATGCATCACTGAACCAACGGACATGAAAAGAAGTGCTTTGTACAGGATGTGGGCAAAGGCATGGGATACGGTTCCGTTCAATGCCAGTTGGGTACCGATTCCCACTCCGCACAGCATGAATCCCACCTGGTTCATCAGGCTGTAGGAGAGCACCCGCCTCATATCATTTTCTATTTCAGCAAAAAATATGGGATAGATGGTCATGAATGCACCAATCCAGATCAAAACTTCCGCACCAGGAAAAATCCGTATCATGACATATACGGCACTTTTTGTGGTGAATGCACTCAAAAACACGGCACCGGCTATGGTTGCTTCGGGGTATGCATCCTTGAGCCATGGATGGAGCGGTGGAACGGCTGCATTTACGGCAACACCCAGGAAAATCAACCATGCACCAATGCCCTGAAGTTCCATAAAACCAAAGGTGATTTGACCGGTTTTCGTGATCTGAATAATAATTCCGGCCAGCAGAAAGAGACCACCAACGATATGAAAAAGAATATATCTGAATGCGGCTTTCTGGGACTGTGAGGTCCGTCTGGCCAGAATGAGGAATGTGGATGCCACTGCCATGATTTCCCAGAAAATATACAGGGTAAAAAAATCACCGGCAAAGGTCACGCCAAGGGCACCACCCGCATAACAGAATCCTGCTACATACTGAAGGTCATCTTTGACGTTTAGGGCATATATGGTAGATATAAATGAAATCAGAACAAAAATATAACCAAAGACCCGGCTTAACTTATCCACTCTCCCGAAAATCAGTTGATAATCAAGAAAACCGACATGCCAATATTCCCCTTCTGGCACCGACAAAAGTACGGCCATTGCAATCAAGGGCAAGAGGAGCATGTAAGCCGATTTCAACTTGCCTTTGAAAAAGGGGATTAGAATTGCTCCTAAAATAAATATCAGGGCCGGAGGAGTTCCGTTTGTTATTAAATCAATCATAGTATGTTTCATCTCTTTTTGTGAAAAATCTTAATATTTTTGAAATGGTGATCACAACAACACAGGAAACAAAACCATATGCGGCAAAAAACTGAGGCGCACCTTCGCAGGGAAAGTATGCATGTTTGGAAATAAAATAATCAAGCACAAGAAGAACCACAAGAAAAACAAAAAAGCCTCCAAGCATGATTTTTATATTTCGGGGTTTATCAAAAGTATTCAGTTCCTTTTGCTTCATATCTTCACCTCAATATTACACAAATTTATCACATCAATGATGTCCGTTACTAAAAAAAATCACGATGATTAGATAGGTTAACGTTATAGCCATGGAGGCATAATATACAACTGCAAACCCCGGTGTTGCCTCGTGTTTTAGCTCATCTTTTTCTTCCACATCATTATCCATTATCATCCTCCAAGAAATGTTGTCGCTGCCATTTTTGCAAGGTTAAGAAAGGGCTGGGGAAAGAAAAAAAGTATTACTGAACAGATCGAAGTAATCACCAGCGGCACCACACAATAAAGGGGTGGCTCTTTTCTTTCCGGCTCAAACAGTGAGTCCTCTGCAGAACAGAAAAATGCATTATACACTATGGGCAAAAAGTAGACCGCATTTAAAAACGAGCTGGTCAGCAATACCACGAGCAAGGGAATACTCCCTGCTTCCAGGGTACCTAAGACCAGATACCATTTACTTATAAAACCGCCGCAGGGGGGTAGTCCGATAACACTCAGAGAACCGATAAAAAAGGCAGTCATGGTGATGGGCATTCGTTTACCGATACCTTTCATTTGGCTGATGTTTTTAATTCCAGTGGCACAGAATATTGCACCTGCACAAAAAAACAGGGTAATCTTCCCAAAGGCGTGCATGGCGATGTGGAGCATTCCACCCGTCATGCCCGATGCTGTCACAAGCCCCACCCCCAGAATAATATAAGAGAGTTGAGCAATGGTTGAAAAGGCAAGTCTTCTTTTTAGACCATCCTGGGACATGGCAATTAAAGACGCCACTATAATGGTAAAGGAAGCAATAACGCACACAACAGTACCAATGTTGAATTCGGCCAGAAGATCTATACCCACAATCCCCGTGAACACCCGGACCACACTGAAGGCACCCACTTTGACAACGGCAACGGCATGTAGAAGCGCACTCACAGGCGTTGGGGCCACCATGGCTGCAGGCAGCCAAGAGTGCATGGGCATGATTCCCACCTTGGCAAAACCGAATAGAAACATCAGGGTCAGCACCAGGGCCGTGCCCGAGGTGACATGGCCTGCCATGACTCCATGGCCGGTGAAATCAAGGGTACCGGTGAAGTGGTAGGTGATCAGCATGGCGGGCAGGGCAAACCCAATGGAGCCGCCAAGGATGTAAAGAAGATATTTTCTACCCGAGCTTCTGGCCTCTTTGTCCTGGTGATGGGTGACAAGGGGGTAGGTGGCAAGGGAGAGCATTTCGTAGAAAAGATACATGGTTAAAAGATTGGCAGAAAAGGCAACCCCGATGGTGGCGGACAATGCCACGGCAAAGAAACAAAAATACCGGGTCTGGCTGTGTTCGTCGAGGTGTCTCATGTATCCAATGGAATAGATGGAGGTGATGATCCACAAGGACGATGCCACCAGAGCAAAGAGCATGCCAAAGGCATCCACCCGAAAGGCAATGCCAAGATTTGGAAATACCTGGCACACCGTGTATTCCACCACGCCGCCGTTGAGCACCAGCGGAAGCATTGAGAGCACCAGGGCAAATTTGATGGCTGCCGCAACAAAGGTCCATGATTCCCTGATATTCTGTGATCGGCTGGAGATAATACAGGGTATGGCAATCAGAGAAACAAGAACGGCCAAAAAGGGCTTTACAG
>Ga0307929_1002016_pt1 | contig 13930 bp, 3 predicted proteins | sample AceLakmetage1330_FD_203160 | JGI IMG/M metagenome (GOLD analysis project Ga0307929, IMG submission 203160) | Saline water microbial communities from Ace Lake, Antarctica - #1330 | ecosystem: Environmental > Aquatic > Non-marine Saline and Alkaline > Saline | place: Antarctica: Ace Lake...
GCATTTCCCAATAAAGTAGATTCGCCGTCAACAATCTCGATTGCAACTGTTCCGGTATAATTGGCAGATGACCATGTAACATTAAATGTAGTTCCCTGTTGGATTTCCTCACCACCATTAGGTGCAGTTACAGTAATTGTAGGATCGGTGGGGAAGTTTACGGCACCAGGTGTACCACCATTTTGCAAACTGGCAGCCCAATTCTCGCCCAAGTCATTGTCGAGTTCAGGGGAAAGCAGCGAAAGTGTGGGGCCATTACCGTCGGGAGCAGTAGGCCAGGGGGCTCCATCTTCATATAATACACTATCCACCAATTGACCAGAAGCGTGGAAAAACCTGAGGTTATCGCTGGCATTACCAAGAGACCACGATGCATTTCCCTCAAAATCCGGCACAAAGGGCAGTGTATCTGCTAATTCAAGTGAAATTGTAAAATATTGACCTGGGTCAATAGAATATCCGGCAGGAAAAACAACCGGTACATGTGTATCGTCATTATCCAGAATATAAAAACCTTCCAAATCAACAGTTTCGGAACCGATGTTATAAATTTCCATCCATTCATTATCATAACTTGGAGAGTTGTACATGATTTCGTTGATCACGATTTCCGGCAACATTACAGGCGCAATAATTGAGAATGGGCCATCGCTTTCGGCGGAAGGTGTTCCTGTAGTTACTTCAGATATAATAACTTTGTAATTTGTCCCTACCAGGAAATCTGATGGAATATCCCACACATAAATGTCCGAGATAACCGAAACTGACGGAACAATAACAGTGGGCGTTACACCATCAGTTATTTCAATCTTGATATTGCCTTCAAATAATTCATGCGACCATCTAATGGCATGTGTTGTGCCCTGCGCCCATTCTTCGCCACCATTAGGAGTTACAACAGAAACTATAGGGATAATCTGAGCTGTAATTGTAAATGGTGCATCACTTTCATCCCAGGGTTCGGCATCGTCCATATCCGAAATTTTTATTCGGTAGTTGTCGCCTACTGTTTGATCTGGGGCAATTTCCCAATTCCATGATCCAATGGTAACGTCCACATCTTCGGCCAATACTGAACGGTCCTTCTCTTCGGTGATCAGTTCAATTTTAATCAGACCGGTAAATCCAAAGTAGGTCCATGTAATGGCCACTGTACTATCCTGTTCAAATACTTCTCCACCATTGGGGTTGGTCAGCGTAATTACTTCGGCACCAAATACAGAGTTAACGGCTCCAGGTGTGCCATCGTTTACAAGACTAGCCGCCCAGCTTTCGGCGAGGAAGTTATCCAAGTCAGGATCGATTAACTCCAGCGACGGGCCATCACCATCAGGTTCCGAGGGCCAGTCTCCTCCGTCATCGTAGGTTACGATATCCATTGTAGTCCCAACGGAGTTCTTTAATTCAACCGTACCACCACTATTGCCAAGGTATCCAAATGGACCAACCACGTTGGTAATACCATAATGGGCAATTATTGTATCGGGTTTTTTAGCCACAACAAGATATGCCCCATCTTCAATAATAGTACCTTGCTCAAAAGTATAACTGACGGGTGATGCCAGTGACCAGCCTTCAAGTTCAACATCAAAGCCGCTGTTGTTGTATAGTTCAAGGTATTCATAGTAATCATCATTGCCAAGGGCAGTGGCAGGGTTATACATAATTTCGTTGATAACAATATCCAGAACCGGCGAGGCAGGAACAATATCGAAATACTCATTACTTATATCAAATGGATCACCGGAATTAACACCAGCAACTTTGATTTTATAATTCTCGCCTAAAGCCTGGTCCTCAGGGATAGTCCATGCCCAGGTTTGAGTATTAACAATGTCGCTGGCTATGAGTGTACTAGTCCCAATTTGGCCTTTTAATAAAAAAATATTCACATTTCCTGTAAAGTAAGTGTTGAGCCAGGTAATATCCTGTGTGCTTCCCTGGTTCCATTGTTCGTAGCCATTGGGTGAAGTTACAACAATGGTTGGTACAGTGGGCTCAAGGTCTGCGGAGGTGCGACTGGTAATATACTCGCCTGAAGTAGTTGAATTACAAATACCGATAATATTGGTAGGTGCAGTTGGGATGTCTCCATCGAGGTAATCGGCATCAAAAAAAGTGGTCCTGAAGTTGCCTGTTGCATCGGAGTCATCAGAAATAGGATAAACCACTCCATAACTAAAACCACTGCCGCCATTAGCAAAGGTTACAAAATTTATTTTTACAAGCTCCGATTCATATGCTTCAAAATCGGCATTCATTTGGGCAATAGTAATTAACTCCGGGGTAATAACATTACCTGATGATGTGGCTTGACCTGGATTTTCGAGGGGTTCAAATTGAAGCATATTTCCATATTCAGTCAAAGTACCATGTATCCCAGTTATTCCATCTCCATTATCGTAGTCAGTGGTAATAACTGCCGGACTTGGGTCATCAATTAAAATGGCTGCCGTAGCATCCTGGATAAAACGCTGGTTATTCCAATCCTGTTTGTAGGTTTGTACAACTTCACCAGTAAGGAAATAAGTGTTGCCTATTGTACCTTCCCTTAATTGAGCTATAGTGCTTACATTTCCGGTTTCTTCAAAATCATTCAAATCACGGCTGGTTATATTTTCACCATCGTCAACGTGTGAATTTAAAATGCCGGTAATATTTCTTGTGCCCAAGGGGATTGAAGTTCCAATGTAATCGACATTATAAAATGTAGTCCTGAACCCACCTGTTGCTTCCGAATCGTCCGATATAGCATATACTAATCCATTTGCAAAGTTGGCACCACCATCAGCAAATGATACATTTTCGATGGTTACCAATTGCGCCTCGAAATCCACAAAATTGGTATTCATCTGTGCAATAGTAATTATTGCGGGAATAATTACATTGCCGGTAGAAGTGGCTGGCCCTGGATCTGCGCTTGGCAGAAATTGAAGCATACCGCCAAATTCACCAAGTTCTCCAACAATGCCAGTGATACCATCTCCAACGTTATAAACGGTAGTAATAATTCCATCATAGTCATCAATCAATATGGCGGCTGTAGCATCTTGTATGTAACGCTGTCCACGGAAAGTTTGGCTATAAGTTTGCACTACTTCACCGGTAAGATGGTAAAATTCGCCAATAACACCATCCCTAAGATCAGCAATTGTTGCAACATCCTCGACAACGATAATGTTGTAATTTCCAATGGATATAGCACTGGTGTTATAGCCATCTTTGTAGGCAATTGCCTTAACTGTAGTGGTAGTATTGATGGGTATTAGGCCAGTGTAAGGTGTACTGCCCTCATCAGGATCAGTTCCATCAGTTGTGTAATAAATAGATGCCAACTCTGTTGAACATGTGATTTCGAGATCAAATGCAGCAAAATAATTTCCTGAACTATGCGAAAATAGAGGCACTGCAACAGTTGGTGCACCACTACAATTGGCAGTGTGAGCACCCAAATAAGTCCATGTATCCTGAGGATAAACAATCCATTGTGAGTCATCAGCATTGGTGCCTGCCGAAGAAGCCCAATCGGTGCTTGGTGAACAAATATCACTTTTACGGACAAGTGTGTGTTCTTTAGTGCCACCAGATACACCAGCAACATTCCATGCCGTTCCCGGGTCATTAAGCTCCACACCAACAGCATCAATTAATACATCATTTTTAAACAGACCTACTGCATCATCACCATTGTAATAGGTAACTGTACTTGTAATATCAGCATAACCAAGAATATATGCGTTCGCTGATGAATTTGCAATCACATAAACACTTTCATTTGCTAATAAACCTTCTAAAACCTGGACATAGCTACCCCAGGCAGCTCCGTTACTAGCTACCTTTACAGAATAATCAGATAGATCTACATTAGCCCCGGTACCATTAAAAATTTCAAGATATTTGTTGTTACTTGATCCTTCGGCATACTCTGAAAAGAAAAGATCGGTGGTTACACCCCCACTACCAATTTCGCTATAGGTAGTTTGAGCAAGATAAATCTGGTCGCCACTGGTATTTCCAGTGCCATTGGCTGCATTAAAGGCAGCATAAAAAGTTACATCGCCAACAGCGTCATCAGGAGCTGTCCATTCAACAGTCCATGTTTTTGTATCGCCGGTAGGAGTATTGCCGCTGGCAGTATGCGTTACCGCTGCGTTTCCGTTGGTCAACTTGGTTTCGGTGGCATTCAGCAAAGCCAATGTGCCCACTTTGTTTCCGGCATCATCCTCAGCCGTAACTTCAAATCCAAATTTACCCACACCTTCGTGAGTTCCGGTTAATGTGATGGTATAAACCTCAGACAACTCAAAACCTCCGGCAGGGATATCGGAAGTAATCCAATCGGTTGCGGTAAGTGCAGTGCCTGCATGACATCCGGTGCAATTAGCCCCACCATCGCCCGGTGAGCCACTGCGGCCACCCGGCGAACCGGAGCTATAGGACATTAAAATTAAAACTATTGGCAAAGCCAATAAGGGAAGAAATTGTAATAGCTTTTTCATAAACGTTAGGTTTTAAATTAATAAACTAAATTATTTGTTCGGGTATTTAAGGTGTTCCGCTTTCAAGCGGAACACATTAAATTATATTCATAATTAATTAGCGAATGATTATGCGCTTGCTATTGCTAACTCCCGAATCCTGGTTTGTTAGCCTGATAAAATACATGCCTTGTCGTGCATCGGGCAGGTTTACCGAAACAGTCAATCCTGAAATATTCACGGAATAAACCATCTGCCCGGTGATTGAAAATATCTCAAGTAAATCAAATTCCTCTTTGAGCAGGATATTGAAATTTCCATTTGATGGATTAGGATAAAGTGAGGTGATATCCTGATCTGTATCTTCAATCCCTACCTCCACTTCTGCAGTGACTGTAATATTGTCGATTTCCCAGGTCTCCGAATCGCTTCCATCAGACAGATAAACAAAAGCCAAATATACCACTTCCCCACTAAAACCCGAAATATCTACTTCGCCGGAGTAGGTCCATTCCCAGAATGGATCACCAGAAGCAAGAACAGGATCAAGTTCTGTCCAGCTTGCTGCTGTAGGGTCTCCCCCACCATCGTAATCTGTTGATATTTTAACGGTCAACTGGTGAACATCAATTGGATATCCCATGGCCGACCAAAACGTAAACACTTCATTTATAGCAAACGAAAAATCGAGGGCCGGCGAAATCAGCCAGTCTTCATTGGGAAAATCCCCACCTTCATAGCCACTCATTTTGGCACATGGTGAACCACCAATTCCGTATGTATTTTCACAGTCCCACAGTTGGTCGCCCAGTACATTCACGGGAGTCCAATCCCCCCAGCCAAAGTCAAAATTTTCTTCATTCAAAATGATAACACTACTTGTTTGTACCATGGCTGCTGGTGCCGTACCATCATTTTTATAATCGGTATTGGTACCCGAATTGGTGTAGGGATAAATGGCAAAATAGTAGTTGGTGGAAGAGAGCAAATCAGTAAACGAAAAAGTCTCCTCACCAAAAGCAACATTTGCAGCACCCGTACCATCCGATAAATCAAGATCATCGGCAACATAAACACCATCCTCAGGCAGGTCAATGGTTTGGGAAGTGCTTGCCAGGATCAGGTAAGTGTCGGGCAGTTGTGTACCGGTGGCATCCGTCCATTCGAGGTTCGCGCTCAGACCGATGGCAATTGCAGTAAAATCGTTGGGATAATTGCTTGGTTCGGGATTCAGTCCGGGCCAGCTTTCAAAATCCCCATTGCTAACCAAAAGTGGCGATCCGATTGGGGATTCAAATTCAACATCGTCAACAAATTGTGTTTGGGGTGGAGTGAAACCTGCAACATCGTAAAACCTCAGCCTGATATTTACTTCCGTAGCCTCATCAGGAACAACTCCTTCAAATACAAATTGCTCCCAACCAACCGTTGCCGGTCCGATATAAACCTGGGTCCAGGTAGTTGACGCGCCCACCCAGTCTAAAGCACAGGTAATCCTTACATGCTCGCTTGTGAAAGCCCAGAAAGAAACTTTTAAATCATCGCCTTCGCTTACGGTAAGGGCAACTTCGTTGGATAAATCGCATTCGCCCTGAACATCAGTGTTTACAATTACCCCGCAACTGTAATCGCCACCATGTACCGTGGCCATTTCCTGGAAAACATCAATACCGGAATCATCAGTCCACATGTCGGGCAACTGGGCGTGCAAGACACCAAGTATTAATGTAAAGACAAATAACAATGTAAATTTTTTCACGAACATCAGGTTTTAGTTTAAAAAATATTTCTGTTTTTTTGATAAAAAGGTATTCCGGCCATGGCCGGAATACCTTAATACTATTTGTATTACTGAATGATCATGCGCTTGCTGATGCTCAGTCCATTCTCCTTGTTTGTCAACCTGATGAAATACATGCCTTGTTGGGCATCAGGCAGGTTAACTGAAATATTCAAACCTGAAACCTCATTTGAATAAACTATTTGTCCGGTGAGCGAATAAACTTCCAGAAGATCGAATTCTTCGTTAAGCTGAACATTGAAAGTTCCATTGGATGGATTGGGGAAAACCTGTGCATATTTTTGAGCTACATCTTCAATTCCGGAATCGTCCATGCCGGTGATCATGATATTATCAACTTCCCAAGTCTCCGAGTCACTTCCATCAGAAAGATAGACAAAGGCAAAGTGAACATCTGTTCCATCAAATCCAGACACATCCAACATTCCTGAATTAGTCCATTCCCAGAATGGTTCACCGCTGGGCATCGTTGGGTCAAGATCGGTCCATGTAGCTGTTGTTGGGTCCCCACCTCCATCGTAGTCAGTTGAAGCTTTTACAGAAAGTTGAGCAGCTCCTGCAATGGGGTAACCCATAGCTGAATAGAATGAAAACTTTTCATCTTCATAGCTATCAAAGTTCAAAGCCGGAGAAATCAACCAATCTTCATTGGGCCAGTCAGCCTCATCACCATATCCGCTTATTTTGGCACAAGGAGTGCTTTCCATGCCATAAGTATTGTCACGGTCCCAAACCTGGTCACCAACAACGCTCACTGTTGTCCAACCTTCCCAGCTTTCGTTGAATGTAGTATATAAAATTGTGGTGGAAGTATTTTCTTCTGTTGTAGCCATTGCTGAAGGAGCGGTGCCATCCGTTTTGTAATTGATATTTACACCTGCATTGGTGTAAGGGAAAATCTTAAAATAATAGGTTGTGTTTTCGGCCAGGTTCTCAAAATCGTACGCTTCTTCACCAGGCATCACATTCATAGTTCCAGTGCCATCGCTATAATCCATATCGTTGGCTTCGGGAGTTGCATCCACGGGGTTGGCAATGTTGTCCTGATCACTTAATTTTAAAAGGTATCCTGTGGGCAATACATCTCCAGTGGCATCCGTCCAAACGGTATTAATATTAAGGCCATTGGCTGTAGCACCAAATTCAGTTGGATAATTGCTAGGCTCAGGATCGGGAGTAAAGCTTTCTTCAGCAGTAATCAGGATATTGTCAATTTCCCAGGTTTCAGAATCCAAACCATCGGATAAATAAACAAATGCAATGTAAACTGCCGCGCCATCAAATCCTGATACATCTACTTCACCTGAATAGGTCCATCCAAAGAAAGGCTCGCCTGTTGACAAAACTGTTTCAAGATCAGTCCATGCTGCTGTAGTTGGGTCTCCACCACCATCATAATCGACAGATATTTTTACAGTAAGTTGTGGCACCTCTATGGCATAGCCCATTGCAGACCAGAAAGTAAGTAATTCATTTTCGTTGGCATTAAAATTAAGTGACGGCGAAACCAACCAGTCTTCATTGGCAAAATCACCGCTTTCGTAACCACTCATTTTGGCACATGGTGTTGAGCCTATCCCATAGGTATTCTCACGGTCCCAAACCTGGTCGCCAAGTACACTTACTGTTGTCCAATCACCCCAGTCGAAATCGAAATTTTCTTCGTTTAAAACAACAACATTAGAAGTTTGCGCCATAGCTGTTGGGGCAGTACCATCATTTTTATAGTTGGTATTGGTGCCTGAATTGGTGTAGGGATAAATAGCGAAATAGTAATTCGTTTGACCCTGCAAAGCAGTAAAGGAAAACGTCCCCGTTCCCTGGGCAATATTTATAGCGCCCATTCCATCAGAGAGGTCTAAATCATCACCAACAAAAACTCCATCTTCAGGTGCAGCAATGGTTTCGGTGGTGCTGGCAAGAATCAGGTAAGTGTCGGGGAGTTGATCACCGGTAGCATCAGTCCATGTGAGGTTTGCGCTAAGGCCAAGTGGCATTGCATTAAAGTCAGTAGGATAATTTGTAGGCTCCCCTGCAAGTGATGGCCAGGTCTCGAAATCACCATTGGCAACAACCATGGCTTCTCCAACTGGAGATTCAAATTCAACATCATCAATATACTGTGTTTGGGGTGGTGTAAACCCTGTAACATCGTAAAACCTCAGTCTGATAGTTACTTCTGTGGCTCCATCAGGCACAATACCTTCAAATACAAATTGCTCCCAACCAACAGTTGCCGGCCCAATATAAGCCTGGGTCCATGTAGTTGACGCGCCTTCCCAATCTAAAGCACAGGTAACCCTGACAAACTCACTGGTATAAGCCCAGAAAGAAACTTTGAAGTCGTCGCCTTCGCTCACTGTAAGGGCCACTTCATTTGCTAAATCACAATCCCCCTGGACATCTGTGTTGACAATCACCCCGCAACTATAGGTGCCGCTGTGCACCGTGGTCATTTCCTGGAAAACATCGATACCGGAATCATCCGTCCAGTTGTCGGGCAGTTGTGCTTTTATGGCTGTAAAAGCCATAATCATTAAGAAAAACAATGTAAATTTTTTCATAAAAAGTTTAATTTGATATTTAATTGATTAGTAAATTATTTGTTTCTATTAAAAAGGAATACCGGATTTTCACTTTGAAAATCCGGTAATCTTAAAATTTATTCAATGATTAATTTTTGTGTTAAAATATTATTGCTATCAATGGATGTTGCTTTAATGAGATAAATACCACCCGGCCAGTTGTCTGAATTAACAGCGATGAAACCCCCTGTGGAATTTGAATTGAAGATCACCTTCCCGGTAAGGTTAAAAATCTGGATCTGCCAGTTGCCGGTTTGAGGCAGGGAAACAGTAAACTGTGTTTTTGCCGGATTAGGATAAATTGCCATTTCTACCTGGGTAGATAATTCATCAAGGCCCACAAACTCGCAAACAGCACCGGGTGTTCCAAACAGGTCGTCGCCTGCTGCGTTTTGTCCGGCCAATTCGATGGATGCGTACCAATTTTCGGCCAAGTTGTTATCGGCTTCAGGATCGCAAAATGTGAGCGAAGGCCCTGTTCCATCAGGTGCTGTTGGCCAGGGTGCCCCATCGCTGTATTCAACCAGATCGATGGTGTTGCCCGCAGCATCTTTAATTTCGATGGCTTCACCACCATTGCTCAGGGCGCCACTTGTCCATTGTGCCGGTTCAAAACCAAAGGCAGTATTAAAGGCTGCGGCATCTTTGGCCACAACATAATAAGCACCGGGATTGATGGATTCGTCAGGAAACTCAAATTCTATTCCCTGGGCAAAATACAATCCTGTAAGTACGGCAGCATCGCCGGAATTGTTATAAATTTCGATGTATTCCAAAATATCGTCACCTGCTTCGGGTGGGTTGTACATAATTTCGGTTATAACGAGGTCGAATTCAGCAGCGCTGCTTACGGCGATGTAATCCGTTTTGGTTTCAGTTGTCGATCCGTTGGCATTGGAAACGGTGAGTGAAACATCAAATGTTCCAGCCGCATTGTAGCTTACTGCACCGGGATTTTGCTGGTTGGATGTTGCGGGTGAACCTCCTTCAAATGTCCAGTCCCAGGCTGTTGGGCCGCCGGTTGATTCATCGCTAAAAGTTACTGATTCACCAATATAAATCCAGGTAGCATCCACACTAAAAGCTGCTTGTGGAGGAGGAATGACTTCAACAGTAATATAATCCACTTTTGTTTCGGCATCCGAACCCCAGTCGTTGGAAACAGTGAGTGTTACATCAAATGTACCAGCTGTGTTGTAGGTAATATTAGATGGGTTTTGTTGTGTAGAAGTACCGGGAGTACCACCCTCGAAAGTCCATGTCCACGATGTGGGAATGTTGGTTGACTGGTCGGTAAAGTCAATACTCTCACCAACAAATATTGTGGTAACATTCGCCATAAAGTTGGCAGCGGGTGGTGGTGGGTTTTCGAAAACCTCGATGTAATCTATTTTAAGTTCGGTGTCCTCGCCAGCATCGTTGGTAACAATTAGTGTTACGTCATAGATTCCGGAAGTGTTGTATGTAATTGCCGGAGGTGTTTGTCCCGAATATGTCTCGGGCGATCCTCCTTCAAAAGTCCATTCCCAGCTTAAGCCATTCATTGAAAGATCGGTGAAATTAACAGATTGTCCTTCCTGGATTGCAGTGTTGTCGGCAATAAAATCAGCATCAGGCTCAAGCAAACAGCCGGCTCCGGGAGTGGCAAAAATGGAATCGTTGTTGGCATTGATGGCAGCTAATTCAGTGGATGCTGTCCAATATTCAGGGATGCTGTTGTCCAGGTTGGGGTCACAAAAAGTAAGCGAAGGCCCATAACCATCAGCGAGGGAATCCCATGGCAATTGGTCGGCATATTCAACGCCATCCACCACATTTCCAAAATTATCACTCAACTCAATGAGTTCGCCACCATTGTTCAATCCACCTGCTGTCCATTGAAATGCATCTACACCAAAGGTATTAAGCATAGCAGTGGCATTTACAGCAAGCAAAACATATTCTCCTGGATTGACTGTTAGTTGTGGAAAAATAAATTCGACCCCGCTGGTGAAATGGAAATCCGTCATATCAACAGCCGCACCATCGTTGTTGTAAATTTCGATAAACTCCAGCGAATCTGTTCCTGATTCGGGTGGGTTGTACATGATCTCGGTGATGACCAGGTTTGGCACTTCCACCAGTTCAATGATTGAAAATACTTCATCGCTTTCGTCCCAGGGTTCACCGTCCTCTACATCCGAAATTTTTATTTTAAATTGATCGCCCAGCGGCTGATTCAATGGAACTGCCCATTCCCAAATTCCCAGGCTCACATCCACTGATGCTGCCAAAACTTCAACTGCACTTCCGGCATCCAAAAGTTCAATCTTAACATTGCCAGTAAAATTGATGAAACTCCATTCGATATCATAGGTCATTTCTTGTTGGAGATATTCTCCGCCATTGGGGTAATTCAGGACCAAAGTAGTTTCAGAAAATCCATTATTTTTTCCTGGCGTGCCAAAATTCACAAGGCTTGCCAGCCAGTTTTCAGGAAGTTCATTATCGAAATCCGGATCTAGCAGCGAAAGTGATGGGCCACTTCCATCAGGCTCGGTAGGCCAGGGAGCCTGGTCGCTGTATTCCACAAAGTCGATGACAGTGCCAATTTGATCGGATAACTCCAATGGTTCTCCACTGTTACCAAGCGCTCCGCCAAAAGGCCCAACAACATTTGTAATTTCATAAAAGTCAGCAATGGTATCTGGTACACGGCAAATAGCAAGATAAGCACCAGCTTGAATAATTGTACCAGCATCGAAAGTAAAGGTTATTCCCTGGCTAAAGTACCAGTTGGAAAGATCGACAGCCTCGGTTTCGTTGTTATAAAGTTCGAGGTATTCCCAATTATCGTCAACCCCGAGTTCGCCAGGTGGGTTGTACATGATTTCGTTAATCACAATATCATAAGCAACCGGTGCTTCGATAACTGAAAAAATACCTGATAACGCTGTTACATCGGCAGCTTCATCACTGATCCTAATTTGATAATCTGAACCAGGTGCCTGTGATCCGGGAATATTCCATGTCCATGTTCCGGCATCGGCGGAAAGGGTTGCCAACTCTGTCCAAACCGGGGTTCCGGCTGAGGCATTTTCACTAAGCTCAAGCACCACATTGTCGAGTGTATTAAAGGCATTCCACGTAATATCATAAGCATTGTCACGAATCCAAAATGATCCGGCAACAGGTGTAAATACAGTAATGGTTGGTGTTGATCCGGTATTTCCGGTAATCACAATATCATCCACTTCCCAGGTTTTTGATCCAATGTCATCGCAGGTATAAATGAAAGCTACATTTACATTTCCATTGTATCCTGATACATTGATATCGCCAGAAAAAGTCCATGACCAGCTACCCGGAGATAGCATAGCATCCAATACATCCCAGTCGGCCTGGCTTGGGTCACCACCCTGATAGTTTTCGGAAACCACCACTTGTATATCATCGCCTGTGTAGTTCATGGCAGAATAAAAACTGAACACTTCGCTATTGTACAGGTCAAAGTCCATCGCAGGAGAAATAAGCCAATCTTCGTTAATATAAGTTGTCCCTGCGTTGTAACCACTCACCTGGGCACATGGCGTACCACCAACCCCATAGTTATTGTCGCGTGTCCAAACTTCATCACCCAACACACTAAAGGTAGTCCATTCACCCCAGCTTTCATCAAAGTTTTCCTGGTTAATAACAGTTACACTGGCGGTAGTAACTTCTGCCGAAGGTGGTGTCCCATCTGTTTTATAATCAACAGTAGGCCCTGAATTCGTATAAGGGAAAATCTTAAAATAATAGGTAGTTTGTCCAAAAAGCTCAGTAAAAGTAAATCCTTCTTCACCGTAAGGAACATTTGCTGCTCCCTCGCCATCAGCAAGATTTAGATCATCAATAACAAAATCCCCATCTGTGGGAGGGTCAATGGCCGGGTCTTCGCTGGCAAGTATCAGATAGGCAGATGGCAATTGGTCGCCAACAGCATCAGTCCAGGTAAGGTTGACATTTAAACTGCTTGAGCTGGCAGCAAAACTTGTTGGGTAATTGGTAGGTTCCGGGTTTGTAGCGCCCCAATTCTCGAAGTCGCCATTGGTAACAAACAGGCTGTTTCCAACCGGGCTTTCAAATTTAACCTCATCAACATACTGGGTTTCGGGTGGTGTAAAATTTGGCTGAACATCGTAAAACCTAAATCGTAAATTCAACCCTGTTACACCATCAGGAACAGTACTTTCGAATACGAATTCTTCCCACTCTCCGGAGGTCGAAGGGCCTGCGTAATTATTTGTGTATGTGGTGTTCGAACCTACCCAATCCAAAGCCGGGCGGAATTTTACATTGGCACTTGCGATATACCAAAAGGAAACTTTGTAGGTTTCGCCGGCTATAACAGGGATTTCGACCAGATTCGAAAAGTCACAGTTGGCCTGGGCATCAGTGGTAACATCCACACCACAACTGAATGAGCCTTCATGAACTATTGCTTCTTCCTTAAAGGTTAAGATTCCTGTATCATCGGACCAATCGGTTGGCACCTGTGCACTAAGCTGGGCCAAAAAGCCAAAAGACAGTAGTAGGGTTAAAATTGCTGAGAAAAGATTTTTCATTGCTTAAATAAATTAAATTTCAATTGATTTTAATAGACCATAAAAGTGTTAAATATTTGATAAATCGGGTGTTAACCCAGGTTTAAATTTTAGTTAAGAAAAAGGTGATAAAGGTAGGGGAAATAAATGGTTTTTTGATAGCTGTTCTTGATAAATACAGGGGAAATTTATTAACAGCCTTGCTTTGTGGCAAATGAGGGTTTGGAAAGATAAGGGTGCCTGTTGATAAATATTAGTTGGAGGTGTTGAAAATAACCTGACTCAAAAGATATTATGTTGCCACCAGGTCAGAACTCCCAATCCAAGGAATTGGTTATGTAGAATACATGTAGATTTCTCAGTCGCTTCGCTCCATACAAAACTTGTCCGTATGGATGACAAGTTTTGTAAAACATTGAACAACAAGCAAAAAATAGGCCTCTCAGTCGCAAGCTCCTTCGAGGTGACAAATGGTTTTAGTATGGTATGGGGAGGAGAATT
>Ga0307929_1002019_pt1 | contig 13917 bp, 14 predicted proteins | sample AceLakmetage1330_FD_203160 | JGI IMG/M metagenome (GOLD analysis project Ga0307929, IMG submission 203160) | Saline water microbial communities from Ace Lake, Antarctica - #1330 | ecosystem: Environmental > Aquatic > Non-marine Saline and Alkaline > Saline | place: Antarctica: Ace Lake...
AATGCCGAGTAATTGGAAAACCGTAAACGATGCTACGCCGTCTTCACCACGACCAACCCGCCGCTTTCGCATTTACCGCCGCCAATCTGGCCTGGGCGGATACGCAGATTGCCAAATTCCCCGAAGGTCGGCAGGCCTCGGCGATCATTCCGCTATTGTGGCGCGCGCAGGAGCAGGAAGGCTGGCTGACCCAGCGGGCGATTGAGACCGTGGCCGATATGCTGAGCATGGATTATATCCGCGCACTTGAGGTTGCGACCTTTTACTTTATGTTCCAACTGCAGCCAGTCGGGGTCATCGCCCATGTGCAGGTTTGTGGCACGACAACTTGCATGATCTGCGGTGCAGAAGACCTGATCAGCATCTGCCGCGAAGTGATCGCCGCCAGCCCGCATCAAATCTCGCAGGACGGCAATTTCTCCTGGGAAGAAGTGGAGTGTCTGGGTGCCTGCACCAACGCGCCAATGGTGCAGATCGGCAAGGATTTTTACGAGGATCTGACGGCGGACAGTTTCCGCGAAATCCTGGCCGCGTTCGGGCGTGGCGAAGTGCCGGCGCCAGGGCCGCAAAACGGTCGCTACGCGGCCGAACCTTTGGCGGGGCTGACCAGCCTGACAGAATTTGACAGCGGCCGCGATCAGCACAATGCGTCAGCCGCCCTGGCGGTGGGTCTGAACGACACGATCAAGCGCATTCAGGGCGACGAAGTGCCTATTCTGAAACCACGCAAGGCGGCAGTTACCAAGACGGCAAAAGCCCCGGCGACCAAGGCTCCTGCTGCAAAATCGGCTGCAAAACCTGCGGCAACGCCAGCTGCTGAGGCCGCTGGAAAGAAACCTAAGATGTTGAAAGCGGCCAAGAAATCCGGTGCCGATGATCTTAAGCACATCAAGGGCGTTGGACCGGCTTTGGAAAACCTGCTGAACGACATGGGCGTTTATCACTACGACCAGATCGCTGGCTGGACCGCCGATGAAATCGCCTGGGTTGACCAAAACCTGCTGCGTTTCAAAGGCCGGGTCAGCCGGGATAACTGGGTTGATCAGGCGAAAATCCTGGCCAAGGGTGGCGAAACCGAGTTTTCCAAGCGGGCGTCAAAAGGGGATGTTTACTAAATGACCCGACGCACAACAAGAAATGCAAAACAGCGAGGGTGGCATGTCTGACAAATCCTCAGAAGGTGGTTTTTGCAAGCTGCTCTGCTGGCTGATCGGCGTCGCAGCCGGGGGCTATCTGGCTTATGAATTGGTCAATACCTATGGCCAGGATCAGGTGCAATCTGCGGTTATCGGCATCGTTGCGATGCTGCTGGTCAGCCTTGTGACCCGTCGGCTTGTGTGCCGAAGTGGCCGGCGAAACCGCGTGCGCAACCGGATTGCCGAAGCTCAGGCTTTGAAGGATCAGGGCGACGACTTGCGGCTTGATACGCGCAAGGCCGCCGCAGGCCCGCCGCCTGTTGACGCGGTGGACGCAGGCTTGCAGGCCCGCATTATTGCGGCTGCAAGTGAGGCGGTGGAAGCGACCGAAGACGCGACACAAGAAACCGCGCCTGAACCTGTTGAACCGGCCCCGGCCAAGGCTGCACCAAAGCCTGCCCCGGCTGAAAAGTCAGCCCCGAAACACACCGCGATCGCAGGCGAGATGAAGCCGGTTGATGCGCTGCCAGCATCCAGGAAACCGGCATCTGCGCCAGCGGCCAAAACCGGCCTGTCAGAAATTGTGGCCAAACCAGCAAGCGCGCCTGCTGCTAAGTCCGAGGACAAGACCGCTTCGGAACCAGCTGCAAAGCCAGCCGAACCGATCAAAGCCAGCGCGCCTGCACCTGCTACCGAAGCGGAAAAACCGGCCGCAAGTCCGGCCGCAAGTGACGCGCCGTCTGAACCTTTGAAGGCCATGCCTACGAAAGCGCCTAGCTCAGAGGCCGACACGCCAAAAACGACCCCGGAAAAGCCCAAACCCGCGCCTGTGGCTGCGACAAGTGCTCATGAAACGCCGGATATCGCGCCGCTGGAACCGCGTGGCCTTGATGCCCCGGAGGGCGGCAAAGCTGATGATCTGAAACAGATCGACGGGGTTGGGGCCGATCAGGAAAAGGCCCTGAACGCCGCCGGGATCTTCCATTTCCAGCAGTTTGTCGGCATGAACCGCCGTGAGCTTGCCTGGATCGACCAGAATATTGTTGACGCGCAAGGCGAGGCTGCTGCCGAAAACTGGCGCAGACAAGCGATCGCCATCACCCGAAAAGCAGGATAACGCCTTAAAAAGACACACCAAACCGAACCGCACGACGCCGAAACCCGACCTTGAAACCCGACCCTGAAACCTTCCAAAGGAGGATATGATGACTGACAAGAACGGAAACTGCCGGACAGTTAGCCAATGGGCTGCAATCGCCTTAGGTGCGCTGGGATTCCTGTTGGCCCTGAAATGGCTTGAATGGGGCTTGGTATGGTCATTAATCGCGGGCATCGTTGTGTTTTTGGTGTTCCTGTTCGTCCTTGTGCGCATCCTGTGCGGCGACGATAAACAGTCAGCCGCAACGCCTGCCGCAACCCCTGTGGCAACTCCCGCGGCAGCCCCAACGCCTGCGCCAAAACCGGCCCCAGCACCGAAACCCGCACCGGCCCCTGCTGCGGCAGCGGCAGCGCCAGCGCCGAAGGCTGAAATTGCACCAAAGGCCGCCAAACCGAAACCGGCACCCGCGCCTGCCAAAGCAAGCAGTTCCGATGGCAGCGGCAAGCCTGCGGCACTTTCCAAGCCGCGTGCTGGTGGTGCGGATGATCTGAAACGGATCAAAGGGGTTGGCCCTGCGCTTGAGAAAAACCTGAACGAGTTGGGGATTTACCACTTCGATCAGATCGCGAATTTCACTGCCGCAGAAGTGGCCTATGTGGACGACAATCTTGTGCGTTTCAAAGGCCGCGCAACCCGGGACAACTGGGTTGCACAGGCAAAAACGCTGGCAGAAGGCGGCGAGACCGACTTCTCGCAGCGCGTAGATAAAGGCGACGTCTACTAGGACGTCAAAGAAAAGGAAGGGGGCCCTCTTGTCGCAAGACAACGCCCGAAAACAGACCAGGCTCGCGTCGATTGTGATCCTGGTGACGTTTCTGGGGTGGATGGGGGTCTCGTTCATCGGTGGCCGGATGGGCTGGGACGCGCGTTATGCGATCCTGGCGGATCTGGCCGCTTTGGCCGCGTTCTTTTGGGCGTTGGTGGTTTTGTATCAGGTCTGGCGGAAGCGCCAGCGGGACGAGGAATAACAGATGCTGAAGGATCAGGACCGGATCTTTACCAACCTATACGGCATGCACGCGCGCAGCCTGGCGGGCGCGAAAGCGCGTGGCCATTGGGACGGCACCGACAGGATGATCAAGAACGGCCGCGACTGGATTGTCGAGCAGGTCAAGGCTTCGGGTTTGCGGGGGCGTGGTGGCGCTGGCTTTCCGACCGGTTTGAAATGGTCGTTCATGCCCAAGGAAAGCGATGGGCGCCCCAGCTATCTGGTGGTCAATGCCGACGAAAGTGAGCCCGGCACCTGCAAAGACCGCGAGATCATGCGCCATGATCCACACACCCTGATCGAAGGCTGCCTGATCGCCGGTTTCGGCATGGGTGCGAACGCCGGATACATCTATATCCGGGGTGAGTTCATCCGCGAACGCGAAGCCCTGCAAGCCGCGATTGATGAGGCATATGATGCCGGTCTTCTGGGCAAAAACGCCGCCAAATCCGGCTGGGATTTTGACCTTTACGTGGCCCACGGCGCGGGCGCCTATATTTGCGGTGAAGAAACCGCACTGCTGGAAAGCCTTGAGGGCAAAAAAGGCATGCCCCGGATGAAGCCGCCTTTCCCGGCGGGGGCCGGGCTTTATGGTTGCCCGACCACAGTTAACAATGTCGAAAGCATCGCGGTTGTGCCGACGATCCTGCGGCGCGGGCCGGATTGGTTCACCTCGTTCGGGCGGCCAAACAATGCCGGCACCAAGCTGTTTGCAATCTCGGGCCACGTTAACAATCCTTGCGTGGTTGAAGAAAGCATGTCGATCGGCTTGCAGGAGTTGATCGAAACCCATTGCGGTGGCGTGCGCGGCGGTTGGGGCAACCTGAAAGCGGTCATTCCGGGCGGTGCATCGGTGCCGTTGTTGCCGGCACAGCTTTGCGATGATGCGATCATGGATTTTGACTGGCTGCGCGAGCAACGCTCGGGCCTGGGAACGGCGGCGGTGATCGTGATGGATCAGTCGACCGACATTATCAAAGCGATCTGGCGGCTCAGCGCGTTTTACAAGCACGAAAGCTGCGGCCAGTGCACGCCTTGCCGCGAAGGCACCGGCTGGATGATGCGAGTGATGGATCGCCTTGTAAAAGGCGAGGCCGAGGTTGAGGAAATCGACATGCTGCTTGATGTCACAAAGCAAGTCGAAGGCCACACGATCTGTGCGCTAGGCGATGCGGCTGCCTGGCCAATCCAGGGGCTGATCCGGCATTTCCGTGACGAGATCGAAGACCGCATCAAGGCCAAACGTACGGGCCGGGTTTCAGCGGTGGCTGCGGAATAAAGGATGGGGCACAGGGGCTTTCATAAACGCGGACCCGGCAAGGATTTGCCGATGGGCGAGGGCTGTTATTGCATAACAGGCCCCGGCGTTCTTTCTTATAGCAAGAAAGAGAGGACCCCTGACATGACACATCTTAAAACCCTTATCGCATCCGGCCTTCTGGCCACGATCGCAGCAACGTCGGCGCTGGCGGAAACCAACGCTTTGCCGCCGCTGTCGACCAATGAATATATCAACACTCGGCTGATCGCCGCTGGCATCGGGCATGAAATTCGCGAGACTTGCCCCTCGATCAGTGCGCGCATGTTTTATGCGCTCTGGCAGGCGAAGAAGCTTCAGGATTATGCCCTCGATCTGGGCTATTCGCACGATCAGATCGACAGTTTCATCAACGATATGAACGAACAGCGCCGGGTGACCGGGGCGGTGAAAGTTTATATGGCCGAAAACGGCGTTGTTGAGGGCAACACAGAAAGCTATTGCGCGCTTGGACGAGCTGAAATCGCCAAAAAGTCGATTGCAGGCTCGTTACTTCGGGCGCGTTAGGAAAATGGAAAGGCTAGGTCACCACAATGAGTGAAACCCGCAAGGTAATCATCGACGGCACCGAGGTTGAGGTCGACCTGGCCATGACCCTGTTGCAGGCCTGTGATGTCGCCGGGATCGAAGTGCCGCGCTTTTGCTATCATGAGCGTTTGTCGATTGCCGGGAATTGCCGGATGTGCCTGGTTGAAGTCGTTGGCGGCCCGCCGAAACCGGCGGCCTCTTGCGCGATGCAGGTGCGCGATCTGCGCCCCGGCCCGGATGGCCAGCCGCCAGAGGTGAAAACCAAATCACCAATGGTGAAAAAGGCGCGTGAAGGCGTGATGGAGTTCATGCTGATCAACCATCCGCTGGATTGCCCGATCTGCGATCAGGGCGGCGAATGCGACTTGCAGGATCAGGCGATGGCTTACGGCCACGACGTGTCGCGCTATTCCGAAGCCAAGCGCGCGGTTGATGACCTGGACCTTGGCCCGCTGGTCGCCACCACAATGACCCGTTGCATTTCCTGCACCCGCTGTGTGCGCTTCACTTCGGAAGTGGCGGGGATCAACCAGATGGGCCAGACCGGGCGCGGCGAAGACGCGGAAATCACCAGCTATCTGAACCAAACCCTGCACAGCAATCTGCAAGGCAACATCATTGATCTGTGCCCGGTTGGCGCGCTGACCAGCAAGCCCTACGCCTTCACTGCCCGCCCGTGGGAGCTGAAGAAAACCGAAACCATTGATGTGATGGACGCGCTTGGGTCCAACATCAGGGTTGATACCAAGGGCCGCAAAGTGATGCGGATAGTGCCGCGCAACCATGATGGCGTGAACGAGGAATGGATTTCCGACAAGACCCGGTTCATCTGGGACGGCTTGCGTCGTCAGCGGCTGGATCAGCCTTATGTCCGCGTGGACGGCAAGCTGAAACCGGCCAGTTGGGCCGAGGCACTGGATGCCGCCGCAACCGCGATGAAGGGCAAGAAGGTCGCTGCATTGGCGGGCGATCTGGCCCCGGTTGAGGCGATGTTTGCCCTGAAAGGCGTGATCGACGCGCTGGGGGGCAGCACCGAATGCCGAGTTGATAACGCCAACCTGCCGCATGATGACCGGTCGGGCTATGTTGGCACGGCCACTATTGAGGATATTGATACGGCGGACAGAATCCTGCTGATCGGCACCAATCCACGCAACGAGGCACCGGTTCTGAACGCCCGCATTCGCAAGGCCTGGATAAACGGGGCCGAGGTGGCGCTGGTCGGGCAGGCCGCCGATCTGACCTATGATTATACCCATGTCGGTGAGGATACTGATGCCTTGGGCCAGGTTATCGCGATGGGCGGGGATGATGAAATCCGCGGCCGGAAATCGCTGGTGATCATCGGTCAGGGCGCGTTGATCGGCCCTAATGGCCCGGCGATCCTGAATGCGGCCAAGAATATCGCCCAAAACACCGAAAGCGGTTTTTTGGTGCTGCATACGGCAGCGGCGCGGGTCGGCGGGCTGGATATCGGCTTTGCCACCGAAGGCGGGATGTCAACCGCGCTTGATGGGGCCGAAGTTGTGTTCAACCTTGGGGCGGACGAGATCGACATCACCGACGGGCCGTTCGTGATTTATCAGGGCAGCCACGGTGATCGTGGTGCGCACCGGGCCGATGTGATCCTGCCGGGCGCCGCCTATACCGAAGAAAACGGTCTGTTTGTGAACACCGAAGGGCGGCCACAGCTGGCGATGCGGGCCGGGTTTTCACCGGGCGAGGCCAAGGAAAATTGGGCCATCCTGCGCGCCCTTTCGGCCAAACTGGATGCCACCCTGCCATATGATTCGCTGGCCGGTTTACGCCAGGCCATGATCGCGGCGCATCCGCATCTTGGCGAAATCGACATGGTTGCCGAAAACGCCTGGAAAGGCCCCGGCAACATGCGGATGACGAAGTCAAAAATCGGCACGGCGACGGCGGATTTCTATCTGACCAACCCGATTGCCCGCGCATCCGAAGTAATGGCGGAGCTATCGGCGGGTGCCGACGGGCGCGCCACCCCGATGGCGGCGGAATAGCCCGATGATCCAAAGCCCCGTCCTGTCAACCGGTCTGTCGCTTGCCCTTCTGGGCGGGCTGTCGGCCTGTGAGATGACGACGGGGGTTGGTGCCGACAGGGATCCAAGTTTTGCGCCGGACTACATCAGCATCGACACCAGACTGTTGGACGATGATCTGGTCAGTTTTCTGGTGGTGATGAAAGGCGCGCGGTCCAAGGCTGATGTCGCGGATTACGCAAAATGCGCTGCGGCGCAGTATGCGTTGATCCGAGGCTACGGTTTTGCACGTCATGTGCGCACAAATGTTGAAGAAAGCGATGGTCTTTGGCGCGGAGATGCGGTTTATACCGTCTCGGCGGCCCTGCCACAGGGAGTGTTGACCCTGGATGCCGAGGTGGTCGTGGAAAATTGCAAAGACGACGGGATCCCCACGGTTTAGAGGCGGTTTGAGGGTAATATGAGCTTAACAGAATTCTTCTTTGAGACGAACTTCGGAATATTCCTGTTCATCCTCGGGCAATGTCTGCTGGTAACGGTGCTGATCCTGGTCGCACTGGCGTTTCTGATGTATGCCGACCGCAAAATCTGGGCCGCAGTACAAATGCGCAAAGGCCCGAACGTGGTGGGCGTTTTCGGCCTTTTGCAAAGTTTCGCTGACTTCATCAAATATATCGTCAAGGAGGTGGTGGTGCCGGCAGGGGCCGACAAGACCGTCTTTTTCCTGGCGCCGATGATCGCCTTTGTGCTGGCGGTGATTTCCTGGGCGGTGATCCCCTGGGCCGATGGCTGGGTGATTGCCAACCTCAATATCGGCATCCTTTACATCTTCGCCATCTCCTCGCTTGAGGTTTATGGCGTGATCATGGGTGGCTGGGCCTCGAACTCAAAATACCCGTTCCTCGGTTCGTTGCGCTCGGCGGCGCAGATGATCTCTTACGAAGTGTCGATCGGCTTTATCATTGTGGGCGTGCTGATCTCGACCGGGTCGTTGAACCTGACGGATATTGTCCGCGCGCAAGACGGTGATTACGGCTTTATCAACTGGTACTGGTTGCCGCACTTCCCGATGGTTTTCCTGTTCCTGATTTCGGCGCTGGCAGAAACCAACCGCCCGCCGTTCGATCTGCCGGAGGCAGAGTCTGAATTGGTTGCTGGCTATCAGGTCGAATATTCCTCGACGCCGTTTTTGCTTTACATGATCGGCGAATTGATGGCCGTCGTCTTGATGTGCGCGTTGATCACCATCCTGTTCTTCGGTGGCTGGTTGTCGCCGGTGCCTTGGCTGCCCGACGGGGTGTTGTGGATGGTCGGCAAGATGCTGTTCTTCTTCTTCATCTTCTCGATGGTGAAGGCGATCACACCGCGCTACCGCTATGATCAACTGATGCGGATCGGCTGGAAAGTGTTCCTGCCGCTTAGCCTTGGCTGGGTCGTGCTGGTGGCGTTTGCGGCACAATATGGATTGTTCGGCGGGGCCTATGCCCGCTGGGTAGTGGGGGGCTGAGCATGACGCAGATGGACTGGACACGGGCCACGAAATACTTCCTGCTGCAGGATTTTGTCGGCGGTTTCAAGTTGGGGCTGAAATACTTTTTCCGCCCCAAAGCAACGCTGAATTACCCGCATGAAAAAGGCCCGCTAAGCCCGCGTTTCCGGGGTGAACACGCATTGCGCCGGTATCCCAACGGCGAAGAACGCTGCATCGCTTGCAAACTGTGCGAGGCCGTCTGCCCGGCCCAGGCGATTACCATTGATGCCGAGCCACGTGAAGACGGCAGCCGCCGCACCACGCGCTATGACATCGACATGACCAAATGTATTTATTGCGGTTTCTGTCAGGAGGCCTGCCCGGTCGACGCCATCGTCGAAGGGCCGAATTTCGAGTTTGCCACCGAGACCCGCGAAGAGCTTTTCTACGACAAGGACCGCCTGCTGGCCAATGGCGAGCGTTGGGAAGCCGAGATCGCAAAGAACCTGGAACTCGACGCGCCTTACCGCTGAGGCCAAGGCAAACTTGACCGGCCCGGAAATGGGCCACAACAACAAGCGCCACCCAAAAGGGCGGCATAAACCAGATTGGTCGCGGCGACAGATCGCGACATGGGGGACAAAACCAATGGGCATCACGGCCTTGGCATTTTACCTTTTCGCGCTGGTCACGGTGGCTTCGGGCTTTCTGGTGGTCATATCCCGCAACCCGGTACACTCGGTCCTGTGGCTGATCCTGGCCTTCATCTCGTCGGCCGGATTGTTCGTGCTGTTGGGGGCGGAGTTCGTCGCGATGCTGCTGGTCATCGTCTACGTCGGCGCGGTCGCGGTGCTGTTCCTGTTTGTGGTGATGATGCTGGATGTCGACTTCGCTGAACTGCGCGGCGGCTTGGCTCAATACTTGCCGATGGGCCTGCTAATCGGGGTCGTGTTGCTGGTGGAACTGGGCCTGGCTTTCGGCCACTGGACCTTCGCACCCGGGGCAGAGGCGGCGCGCGTCGCCGTCACTCCGGCGATGGACGACACGCAAAACACCATCGCCCTGGGGCAGCTGATCTATACGCAATATATCTACCAGTTTCAGGCCGCTGGCCTGATCCTGCTGGTCGCGATGATCGGCGCGATTGTGCTGACCATGCGCCACCGCACGGACGTAAAACGCCAGGACGTGCTGACCCAGATGTATCGCGATCCGGCGAAGGCAATGGAACTGAAAGACGTGAAACCGGGGCAGGGGCTTTAATCATGATCGGACTTGAACATTACCTTACCGTCGCTGCCTTCCTGTTTGTCACCGGCATTTTCGGCATTTTTCTCAATCGCAAGAACGTCATCGTCATTCTGATGTCGATTGAACTGATGTTGTTGGCGGTGAATATCAATTTCGTGGCGTTCTCAAGCTATCTGGGCGATTTGGTCGGGCAGGTGTTTACCTTGTTCGTGCTGACCGTTGCCGCCGCCGAGGCCGCGATTGGCCTGGCCATTCTGGTCTGTTTCTTCCGCAACCGTGGCACCATCGCGGTTGAAGACGTCAATGTGATGAAGGGTTAATAAGAACAATGGAAACCATCATCCTGTTTGCCCCGCTGGTTGGCGCGCTGATCTCGGGCTTTGGCCACAAAATGATTGGCGAGAAAGCGGCGATCACCACGGCCACCGGCCTTTTGTTTCTGGCCGCTGCCCTAAGCTGGATCGTGTTTCTGGGCTATGACGGCGAAATGCGCCAAATCCCGATCATGCGCTGGGTCGAAAGCGGCAGCCTGTCAGCCGACTGGGCGATCCGTTTGGACCGGCTGACCACCATCATGCTGATCGTGGTGACGACGGTTTCCAGCCTCGTGCATCTCTATTCCTTTGGCTATATGGACCAAGATCCGCAGTGGAAAGACGGCGAAAGCTATAAGCCGCGCTTCTTTGCGTATCTGTCGTTCTTCACCTTCGCGATGCTGATGCTGGTCACCTCGGACAACCTGTTGCAGATGTTCTTTGGCTGGGAGGGCGTTGGTGTGGCGTCGTACCTGTTGATCGGGTTTTACTATCGCAAGCCCACGGCCAATGCCGCCGCGATGAAGGCATTTATCGTTAACCGGATTGGGGATTTCGGCTTTGCGTTGGGAATTTTCGGCCTGTTCTACATGGTCGACAGCATCAATTTCAGCGACATCTTCAAAGAGGGCCACAATCTGGCCGGCGTCAAGATGTCCTTCCTATACATGGACATCACCGCGATTGAGCTGCTGACCTTCCTGTTGTTCATCGGAGCGATGGGCAAATCGGCGCAACTGTTTTTGCACACATGGTTGCCCGACGCGATGGAAGGCCCGACACCTGTTTCGGCCTTGATCCACGCGGCGACGATGGTGACAGCCGGGGTGTTTCTGGTCTGCCGGATGTCGCCCTTGTTTGAATATGCGCCCGGCACGCTGGCCTTTGTCACTGTCATCGGCGCGCTGACGGCGTTTGTTGCGGCCACCATTGGCCTTGTGCAGAACGACATCAAACGGGTGATCGCCTATTCAACCATGTCTCAGCTTGGCTATATGTTCGCAGCCGCCGGGGTCGGGGTTTATCAGGCGGCGATGTTCCATTTGTTCACGCACGCGTTTTTCAAGGCGATGCTGTTTCTTGGCGCAGGCTCGGTCATCCACGCGATGCATCACGAACAAGATATGCGCAACTATGGCGCTTTGCGCAAACGCATCCCCATCACCTTCTGGGCAATGATGATCGGCACATTGGCGATCACCGGTGTTGGCATCCCATCCGTGATTGCCAAGCTGGGTCATACGCCGATTGGTTTTGCCGGGTTCTTGTCCAAAGACGCGATCATCGAAAGCAGTTTTGCGGCAGGCAGCCAAGTTGGCCAGTTCGCCTTCGTGCTGCTGGTCGCAGCGGCGGCAATGACGGCGTTTTATTCCTGGCGGCTGATCTTCCTGACATTCTTTGGCGAGGCGCGCGGCGACAAGCACACACATGAGCACGCCCATGAAAGCCCCTGGACGATGACGGTGCCGCTTATTGTGCTGGCGGTCGGCTCGGTCCTGGCCGGGATGGTCTGGTACAGCGATTTCTTTGGCGATCACGTGGCCGAATTCTTTGGCGGCTCGGTTTACAACAACCACGACACCAACACCGTGCTGCATGACGCGCATGACGTACCCGCCTGGGTGATCTGGGCGCCGTTTGTGGCGATGCTATCGGGCCTGATCCTGGCCTGGCTGTTTTACATTCGCCGCCCTGGCATTCCTGCGGTTCTGGCCGAGATGTTCCAGCCGCTTTATCAGTTCCTGCTGAATAAATGGTATTTCGATGAGGTCTATGAGGTTCTGTTCGTGCGCAGCGCCAAATGGCTGGGCCATTTCCTGTGGAAAAAGGGCGATGGCACGGTGATTGACGGCTCAATCAACGGGGTCGCGATGGGGATTATTCCCTTCATGACCCGCCTCGCGGGTCGCGGGCAGTCGGGCTATCTGTTTCATTACGCGCTAGCAATGGTGATCGGCGTCGTTGCCTTGATCACCTGGATGTCGATCAGCGGAGGAGCCCACTGATGGATAACCTTCTTTCCATAGTCACCTTCCTGCCCCTGATCGCAGCCGCCATCCTGGCGCTGTTCCTGCGGGGCGAAGACGCCGCCGCGCAACGGTCCGCCAAATGGCTGGCCCTGATCGCCACAAGCGCCACTTTCGTAGTGTCCATTGCGATCTACATGAAGTTTGATCCGGCCAATACCGGCTTTCAGATGGTCGAGGAACATGACTGGCTGGGTGGGCTGAAATACAAGATGGGGATTGACGGCATCAGCGTCCTGTTCGTGCTTCTGACCACCTTCCTGATGCCACTGGTTATCGCTGCCAGCTGGAATGTGACGACCCGCGTCAAGGAATACATGATCGCGTTTCTGGTGCTGGAAACCCTGATGATCGCGGTGTTCTGCGCGCTGGATCTGATCCTGTTCTATGTGGTGTTTGAGGCCGGCTTGATCCCGATGTTCCTGATCGTCGGTATTTGGGGTGGCAAGGACCGCATTTATGCGGCATTCAAATTCTTCCTTTATACCTTGCTCGGCTCAGTCCTGATGCTGGTCGCGATGATCGCGATGTATATGGAGGCAGGCACCACCGACATCCCAACATTGTTGAACCACGAATTCTCGTCCTCTGCGATCAGCGTCTTTGGCTGGCAGATCGTTGGCGGCGCGCAGACCCTGATGTTCCTGGCGTTCTTCGCCAGCTTCGCGGTCAAGATGCCGATGTGGCCGGTCCATACCTGGTTGCCCGACGCCCACGTTCAGGCCCCAACGGCCGGGTCGGTGGTGCTGGCGGCGATCCTGTTGAAAATGGGTGGCTATGGCTTCCTGCGCTTCAGCCTGCCGATGTTCCCGGTCGGGGCCGAACTCCTTAGCGGGTTCGTGCTGTGGCTAAGTGTGATTGCGATCGTTTACACATCGCTTGTGGCGCTGATGCAGGAAGACATGAAAAAGCTGATTGCGTATTCGTCTGTCGCGCATATGGGCTTTGTGACAATGGGGATTTTCGCCTTCAACCAGCAGGGCCTGGACGGCGCGATCTTTCAGATGATCAGCCACGGTTTCATCTCGGGCGCATTGTTTTTGTGCGTTGGCGTGATCTATGACCGGATGCACACCCGCGATATTGACGCCTATGGCGGGCTTGTCGTGCGGATGCCGGCCTATGCGCTGATCTTCATGCTGTTCACGATGGCCAATGTTGGCTTGCCGGGCACGTCTGGCTTTGTTGGTGAGTTTCTGACGCTGGTTGGTATTTTCCAGGCCAATACCTGGGTGGCATTGTTCGCCACGTCTGGTGTGATCCTGTCGGCTGGCTATGCCTTGTGGCTGTATCGCCGGGTGGTGTTTGGCGATCTGATCAAGGAAAGCCTGAAGTCGATCAGCGATATGACGGCGCGGGAAAAATGGATATTTGCGCCGCTGGTGGTGATGACCATCCTGCTTGGCGTTTATCCTGCCCTCGTGTTGGATATGATCGGGCCGTCGGTTGCGAACCTTCTGAATGATATTGAACCCGTCCTGACCGCTGCACGCGGTACGGTCGAAGCTGCTTCGCATTAAGGGTAGAGAACGATGATTGGAACTGATCTTAATGTAGTCCTGCCCGAACTGGTTTTGGCGATCTTCGCGATGGCGGCCCTGATCTGGACGGTCTATCGCGGCAAAGACGCCGAAGCGCCGATGCTGATCTGGCTGACCGCACTGGTTTTGGCCGGGCTTGGCGCCTGGATCGGGCTAGAGCCTGCGGGCACACAAATCGCCT
>Ga0307929_1002020_pt1 | contig 13911 bp, 11 predicted proteins | sample AceLakmetage1330_FD_203160 | JGI IMG/M metagenome (GOLD analysis project Ga0307929, IMG submission 203160) | Saline water microbial communities from Ace Lake, Antarctica - #1330 | ecosystem: Environmental > Aquatic > Non-marine Saline and Alkaline > Saline | place: Antarctica: Ace Lake...
GCATCCGATACGAACATCGGAGGAAAAATCAACCACAGGGGCTGTCGGATTTAAGCTAATTGTTTGTGTAATAGAATCTTCTCCTAAGGCATTAGACACGACAAGCTTAACATCATAATTCCCTGTTGCATCGTAAGTATGCGTTGGGGAAAAGTCGAATGACTGAGCTCCATCGCCAAATTCCCAACGATAATTATCGGGAGCTCCACTGGAAATACTAGCAAATTGAATGATCCCTTCGCAACCATTAATGATACTATAGGAAAAGTCAGCTACCGGTGGAGCTACGAGTTCAAACAAATCACTTTCCCAAACTCCACGTCCATAAGTTGCAGCACGCAATTTATTGACACCATACTGGATTTCCAATTCATTTACAATTACATTTGGTAATCCCTGACTATATAGAATCCATTCTGACATTCCTGCATTACGATAGAAGACACCAAGTTCGGTTCCCGCATACAATGCATGATTTGTTCCCATCTCATAAACCAGACAATTTGCCGGCACACTGGGCAAACCTTCTGAATAATTTGTCCATGTATTTCCTCCATTATCAGTATAATAGATTTTTTCACCATCACTAAAACCACTAAGACTTACCCACAACATATTGGGATTGGATGGATTTACTGTGATATAAGTAATAGAATTGCCGGGAAGACCGCTGGTTTTATTTGCCCAGGATCCTCCACCATTTTCGGTTTTATAAATGTCATTAAAAGTTGCTGCATAAATAATATCCTGATTAGACGGCGCAACTGCCAATGACTGCAGATTTGTTCCTCCGGTTAAATTATTTGATATCGGACTCCATGAACTTCCTCTGTCGGTTGTTTTGTAAACATCCGAAAAACCGGCATAAAGGATTTGTGGAGTCATTGGGTCAATAACGTATGGGGTTACCCATGCTCCCTCTCCTGCCTCAACGGGCTGAACGTTAGTAAAGTCTTGTCCTCCATTGGTTGAGCGATGAATTGCGCCATAATAATAAGATGCATAAAGAACTTGGTCATTTGTGTAATCAACCAAGCACTCCATACCGTCGCCACCAAGAATTGCACGCCAGTCACCATTATCATAACGCATGGAACCATTATCCTGCGAACCGGTAACAAAGCGATTCGGATTTGTTGCAGAATTTCCGAAACGGTAAATCTGCAAAACTTGCAATCCATCACTTAAATCAGACCAGTTATTTCCAATATCTGTAGATTTATGCAAACCGCCATCATTTCCAGAAAACAAAGCCCCGGTTAATGGGTGATAATCTAATGTATGGTGATCAGCATGTACATAGGCAGCATTGTCTCCGTACCAATGTGAAGAAATATTCCAGGACAAACCGCCATTGTTTGATTTCCATATATTAACACCACCAACAAATACATTATCTGCATCATTTGGATCTGCAGCAATCGCAAGGTCATACCAGCCTTGTCCACCACCATCCGACCCATCGGAAGACCAACCCAACACGTTGAATGAAGAGTTATCATGCACTTGTGTCCAACTACCACCGCTATTTGTGGATTTATAGAAACCAAGATATCCAGAGTCAGCTGCATCTGAAGCCACAGCATAAATCCAGCTTTGCTCGTCAGGAGATACAGCCAGCTCTATTCGGTTTGCATCGGAAACTTGATACACACTTGTCCAGTTTACTCCACCATTTTCCGAACGATAAATGCTTGCTCCACCGCTATATTCATAAGTTGATGCATAAAGATAATCGGGATTCCCCGGTTTAAACTCAACATCTTTAAAATGTCCAGTTGCACGAACCTCCCAATCCACTCCGCCATTTGATGTGTATAGAATACCAGCATTTGAGGCCGCAACAAGAATGTCAGAATTATTAGGGTTTATTATTAAACGTCGAATGATGATTTGATCCTGAATTGCAAAATCCAGCATTACGTGCTCCCAGGTGTCTCCCATATCAGTTGATTTAAGGATTCCTGCACTGTAGGTATCCCGAGCATCGCCATCTCCGGTAGCAATAAAAAGAGTGTCTGGATACGTTGGATGCACAGCAATGTCGCTCACTCCAATTGATGCCAAGTGGTCAGTTGTTGTTTCCCAACTTAATCCACCATCGGTTGTTTTCCAGAATCCACCACTAGGCGCACCAACAAACATAATATCTGAATCTGTAGGGTGAAAACTAATACAGTTTATTCGCCCGCTTCCACGACGCCAGGTTGGTGAGTTAATATCAACCGGCGTATCATCCGGACCCATGTGTGTCCAGCTTGCAATTTCTCCACGTTGATTTAGTTCGGATTGCTTTTGTACTTTTTCCCACTCAGACAATAAAATGTGATGCGGGAAATATCCATCTTTATCAACACGGGGCTCCATGAAGTTTTCCCAACGTTTAAATTGCTTGAATCCCTTCCCCTTCTCATAATCACGTTTTGCCCAATAGGCATTAAAGGCATCCTGAATTTCATAAAATGAGGGTTCTCCATCTTTCAAGTCAAATTCAGTCATCCAGGGTTGAGCCGAAACACTCCCAGCCATTAAAATCATGGCGAAGCTGAGGAACACTAATGTTTTTACTTTTCTCATGTTTTCTTATGTTAATACACACATATAACCAAAATAAGGACAAATTAATTTACAGTCGCAATAATAATACAAAGCTTAATAAGTCATAACAATGACAACTCACATAATCCTCATTACTGTAAATAAAGACAAAAATATCATAATAAAGGATGCATTTTCACATGAATTTTATCATAAACCAGAAATTTTCGTAAATTCGAAAAAAATAATTAACATGAATAAGATTCAAAAATATTTAATTGGTGGTTTAAGTTTACTTGCCGTATTTCTGTTTTTCTATTTTTTCGGAAACATTGTAACTTATATTTTAATTGCTGCAGTTGTTTCCATGATTGGGCGACCTATCATTAGATTATTAACACGCCCTCACATTAAAAAAAAACATTTACCCCGCTGGGCTGCATCCTTAATTACAATGGCTTTTTTTGTGTTTCTAATAGTTGGATTTTTACGCCTGATTATTCCTTTAGTCGGACAACAGATTTCAGAATTTTCTACCATTGAATCAGATTCTATTTCTGAAAACCTTGCAGATCCGTACAAAGATATCGATGGCTTTATACACTCGCTTTCTATCCCCGAAATGGAAGACTTTTCCTCTAAAGATTTTATCAGTGAAAAAATTGTGGAAATTGTACGTTTCAATCGGGTTTCAGAACTTGTTAATGACGTTGGCGGTACATTGGGAAGCATTCTTATCGGGATATTTGCCGTATTATTCATCAGTTTCTTTTTTATGAAAGACAGCAATTTATTTGATCGAGGTGTGATGATGTTAATTCCTATAACTTATGAAGTTAAGGCGAAAAGCGCATTGAAAAAAATAAAAAATCTTATCTCCCGATATTTCATAGGTTTGGTTATTCAGGTAATGGGTATAACCATACTGGTTACTACCGGGCTAACCATTTCCGGCACTGTTTTTTCATTGGCAATTTTAATTGGTATTATTGCAGGATTCTTAAACCTCATTCCTTATATCGGGCCCTGGATTGGTGCTGCATTAGGAATTATTCTTATTATTGCAGGAAATCTTGGGATGGATTTTAACACTGAAATGCTTCCGCTGCTCATTTTTGTTTTACTCACTTTTGGCATCACGCAAATGGTGGATGTATTTGTGTTTCAACCTTTAATTTTTTCAAATTCTGTACGTGCACATCCGCTTGAAATATTTTTAGTTATTCTGATAGGCGCAAGCATTGCAGGCATTCTGGGGATGCTTCTCGCTATTCCTGCCTACACTGTTTTACGTGTTATCGCTAAGGAATTTTTCTCGCAATTTAAATTTGTGCGCTCATTGACAAAAAACATGGATAGGAAATAGTTATGCAGATTTATAAATTTGGTGGAGCCTCCGTAAAAAATGCTGAGTCCGTAAAGAATTTAGGCAAAATATTGGCAACTACGAAGTCGCCGGTAATCGTTGTAATTTCTGCGATGGGTAAAACTACCAATGCGCTGGAAAAACTTGTGGATGCATATTTTACAAAAACCACCGGTAAAGCTTATGAAATTGCGACACAGATTAAAACAGTGCATTTTCGGATATTTAATGATTTATTAAACGCCAAGTCAAAAGAAATACGGGAAGAACTTTACTCCATCTTTGAAAGTCTTGATAAAAAACTTGATAAAGCCCCATCACTAAATTACGATTACGAATACGACCAAATTGTTCCGTTTGGAGAACTGTTGTCAACAAAAATTGTGTACCTATATCTTAAGGAAATCGGCATTCCATGTTCCTGGCTTGATATTCGGCAAGTATTGCGTACCAACGACCAGTATCGTTCTGCAGTAATTGATTGGGAAACCAGCAGTCAGCAATTTCAGAAAAAGCTTTCCACAATTAATCAGCATATTATCACACAGGGCTTTATTGCAAGCACTCGGGAGGGAATCAGCACAACGCTTGGAAGAGAGGGTTCCGATTATACCGCTTCTGTGCTTGCAAATTTATCACAAGCCGAAGAGGTTATCATCTGGAAAGATGTGCCCGGCTTTATGAATGCTGATCCCAAAAAATTCCCGGATGCACACAAGCTAGAAAAAATTTCATATCAGGAAGCTGTTGAACTTGCTTTTTATGGTGCGAAAGTCATTCATCCGAAAACAATTCAGCCACTGCAAAACAAATTAATACCACTCAAAGTTAAATCATTTTTAAATCCTTCATCAGATGGTACTGTTATTGCAGAAATCCATGAGGACATTGTTTTTTTACCTGTTTATATTTTAAAAGAAAATCAAATTCTGATATCTATTTCATTGCGCGATTTTTCTTTCGTAAATGAAAGGCAAATCAGTGATATTTACGGTATTTTTGACAAACACAGAGCTCATGTAAGCTTAAGCCAGAACTCTGCCATCAGCTATTCAGCCTGTGTTGAATGTGAAACAAGGCGACTTCCTGAATTAATTAATGATTTACGGGAACGCTACAAAGTGCTTTATAACGAAGGCGTGCAATTAATTACGATACGACATTATACAGAATCTTGTATTGATAAAATACTGAAAGGAAAAGAGATATTGCTTGAACAACGCTCACGTCGGACAGCCCGTTTTGTTGTCAAGGAAGACAAGCTTTCAAGCGATTAATCGTCTTTTTGACTTAATTTATCGCCATAAGCTAAATCACCTGCATCCCCAAGCCCAGGAACAATGTATGATTTCACTGTCAGTTCAACATCAACTGCTGCTGACCAGATTGTACAGCGCTCTGCAGGCATAATTTTGTGCATATTTTCAATTCCTTCCTGTGAGGAAATAATCGCTGCTAGATGTATGTGCGATGGTTTTCCAAATTTCGTCAAGGCTTTGTAAGCCAACTCAAAACTTCCACCTGTAGCCAGCATAGGGTCAATAATTATCACTTCTCTGTTTGTCAAATCAGGAGAAGTTACATAATCGATTTTTATTTCAAAGGAATTATCATCGTGATATTTGCGAAATCCGGCAACAAAGGCATTATCAGCGCGGTCAAAATAGTTTAAAAACCCCTGATGAAACGGAATCCCTGCTCTTAAGATAGTTGCTAGCACCGGTTGTTTATCTAAAACGGGGACGTCTGCAATTCCCAGTGGAGTTTTAATGCTCTCGTTTCGAAATACCATTTCACGTGAAATCTCATATGCCATAATTTCACCGACACGTTCCATGTTTTTACGAAAACGCATTCGATCTGTTTGAAATTTCTCGCTTCGAATTTCTGACAAAAACTCATCAAGTAAACTTCCTCGATTCCCTAAAATAACGGTTTTTAACATAGCTTAAATTCTTTCTTAACTCACTTTTAAAAAGCAAGTTACTTGCTAAACGTAAAGATACGGTAATCTAAGGCTTGTATGCAAATTTATTTAATGCTTTACAGCAGTCTTTGAAATTATCGATCAGGTAAATATGTAATCCCCGTCGCCATCGCTAACAATGGGTTTTTCAGGATTTATCTCCCAAGACGCATAAATATTTTGTTGAGCAGGTTTCTGATAAATAAATGGATGTTTTTCCTGATTAACAGCCGCTGCTAAACCCGCATCAAAGCATCGAAATTGTTGAATTTTATATTTCCTTGCAAAATCAATAATATATCTTGCGAGGCAACTTAATTCTGCATTATCAGCCTGATAATAAGGTGTTTTAAGCATCCCATCACGAAAGTGCAAAATTGCCCATCCGGATTTTTCTCCTTTTGGATTTTTAATCCATAAAAACCGATAAAACATATGCTCTGCACGATGTGAAAAGAAATAACTTTGCGTAGTTCCGGATTGCGTTACCCAGGGGTAGTCAAGTATCCATTCCAACGCTTTATCAATCCGACAAAAACCAGAGGTTTTGCGTTGATTAAATGCTAGCAAAAAGAAACCATCAGGTTTTTTCCTGGCTTCAACTTCGTAACTTGTCGTTTTCGATTTTGATTGTGTTTTTATTTTCAAATTGGCATAAATGGCAATCAATGTATCAATTATGGGCAGGAACCATTTTATTGGCTTTGCAACGCGATTTTTTAACAAAATCCGAGTTTTTGCAAATAAATAAAACCGTTTCCCTTCGCGAGATGAAATTCCGTAAAACAAACCACTTTTCTGATATAAGGCATGAGATTCGGGGGCATAATTTGTGTACATTAATTTACCATGCCAATCGCTTTGGACTTCGGTTAAAAGGCTTGTAGAGTGGCCTTGTCCACGATGCGTAGGATGAACCCAATTTCCACTCAGCCAAGCAAAATGCGTTTTTGGATTGTCACCATAATTATCAGGTAATAAACTCCGGTATGCAATTAATTGATTTTCTGCACATAGAACGTACAAAACATAATCATCAGGCAGGGAATTCGGATTTTTTAAATAAGATTTAATCCGCTCCTGAGAAACCGGTTTTTCATCTAATTTTAGATATGCTTCTGATTCACTGTATTGCAGCAACTCCGCATGTTTAATTTTATAGAATTCCGGTTTCATTGCGATTTAAGTTTTTGTTTCAACCAAGCTGCAAAAAGCTCCGATTTCAGGATTTTCTGTGTCGGATATACGCGGGTATGTTCCATTGGAATTCTCTGATAATGAGACAATTCCTTCATTTTTCCATGTCCGGAAGTTCCAAAGCTGATTGTTAAATCTGCCGTCTTGTAAATTTGCTTTATCTCAGACTGACTCAGTCCATCATCAGAAAACGGGAATGCAAAACTGCGGATTTTTGTTTGTATGTTTTCAGAAACCCAATCGACAGACTGTTTCACTTCTTGATTTTTTTCATCCGCAGAAATGCAAGCAAAATTAGCATGAGTCATGCTGTGAGCACCAATATGGAATCCTGAATTATGAAGCGACTTTACCTCATCGCAGTTCATATAAATCCGCTGTTTTTCCATTATCTCTTTTCGGTTCACTCCGTAGTTTTCCCAGATTGCGCCCGGATTTTCAGAATTATCACTGTCAAGTATTTCATTTTGTTTTGATTTTGACAAATTTTGAGATTCCAACAAATGATACAGCAGAGCAGAGCGTTCGTATCTGAAGAAATACTGAGCATCTCCGACAAATGGTGGGTTAATAAAAAATGCAGCCGGAATTCCCCTCGATTTCAAAATCGGGGCAACAATATCATGCATTTGCACTAATCCATCATCAAAACTTAAACACATGTAATTTTTATTCGGATTTAAGTTTTCTTGGCTCAATACGTCTTCGACAGAAATTGGAACAAAATGTTGTAAAAGCACTTCAAGTGAGGTCTTGAACTCATTACTAGTTTGGACTTTATATAAACATGAAATATGCGGCAATTCGGCATCACTGACTACATGCCAAAACGGAAACACAATTCGTGAGTTAATCCGCTTCAAATATGCCTCAATGGACATCGGCGCAGAAAACGGATACAGATATTTTATCTTGTTTTCATGCGTCATGATTTGCGAATTTTTTGCAAAAACCTCATGGGTTTACTTACAATCAAAGGATAGGATTCATTTTTCGCAGCAAATCCGTGATAGAATCGCTGTACTCCTAGGTTTGTTGAGCCCTCAAAATCAATCATATACTGAGATTCGCTGATTTGCTTTAACATCTCATCAACCAAACCGAAAGCTGCAGAAGCCTTTTTCCCGATTTCATTATTTGCGGCTTGTAAATACACTTTTCGATTAAAGTCATCTAGCCAGCACACAGCAGAAATTAGTTGATTATCAAGAAAAGCACCACGTATCTGCAATACTCCTTTTTGATTTGCAATATCAAGCAGAGCTTTAAGGCGTTTCCATGAGGAATCTGAAAGTTTAGTTCCACTGACTTTCTTGAACTCAATATAATCTTCTGAGCTGATTTTTTGATACGCCAAATTTTGTTTCCCCGCCTTTTTTATGTTCCTGCGATGATTGCTGCTCATTATTTTGAACAGCTTTTGATAATCTACATGCGGGTGTAAAATATAATTGGGTTTATAAGTAATACCAGGCAAGCTGAGATAACGTGCAGATTCAGCATTCAGACTCAATAAATAAAATCTACCCGGAACTGCATTGATAAACTCCTCAATTAGTCCTTTTGGCAATCTTCCTTTCCAAAACGGGCCAAGTTGCTGACAGAACAAGGGTTGAGAGTAAATTTTCACCGCAAACTTTCTCTGATATGGTAAAGGCATCACAGCCTGATAATCGTTAAACACCAGAGCATCCCATTGTTTATCGGTCACTGAATCCAGATACCAAGACAAAGCATACACACGAGGATTTTCAGCGTTTTCGATGCAATGATTCCACTGTTTTTCGCAAATATTATGTCGTTGTATCTGGTGTATTTTCATCAGCACAATTAATTAGTATCCAGTAAGCCTTCATCAGCGAAGCTAAAGTAGTCATTATTAACGATTATCAGATGGTCTAAAAGCACAATATCAAAAAGCTTAGCGGCTTCTTTTATTTTATTGGTTACCTGAATGTCTGCATTGCTGGGTTTTAAATTTCCTGACGGATGATTGTGCGATAAAATAATACCATGAGCCAGCTTTTCGAGTGCAATTTTAATGATGATTTTTACATCCATAATTGTTGCTGCCGTTCCTCCCTGACTAAGTCGTAAACGATCAATGACATGATTTGCTCTATCCATAAAAAGAATCCAAAACTCCTCACTGTGTCGATCTTCCAACATAGGTGCCAAGATTTCGTATGCATCCCGGCTTGAGCTGATTCTTTTCGGCTTTTCGGATTTCTCGGCCTTTCGTCTTCTTCCAAGTTCTAAAGCAGCAAGAAGCGTTACTGCTTTGGCGTTCCCTACTCCCTGAAATTGTTTCAATTCATCAGCAGTACAGCGACCTAAAAAACTAAGTTTATTGTTGTACCTTTTCAGAATGTGGCGGCCCAACTCAACAGCAGACATTTTCGCATTTCCTGACGCAAGCAAAATTGCGATTAATTCAGAATCCGATAAAGATTCGGCGCCTTTTTCAAGCAGCTTTTCCCGCGGGCGATCTTGCTCAGCCCAGGTTTTTATGGATTTGCTCATCGTTTTTTTAATCGTTAAATATTGTCCATCTATAATATCCGATTTCTTTATGCACACACACTAAATAGGCTTTGTAAGAAACCGCCAAATACTGAAAACTCTGTAGTTTTCTTGCAAGCACTAAATATAACAAAAAACGGGAACTTGAAAAAAGTATCCCGTTAAGTATTGCAAACAAAAAAAACATTCACGATATTGTGAATGCTGTGTATATCATTAAAATATAAAAATTTACAAATTCGCTACGTGGCGTGTAATCTGAGATTTCAGACGAGAAGCTTTATTGTCATGAATAACGCTGCGTTTTGCTAATTTATCGAGCATAGCAGCTACTTTCGGCAACATTTCTTCCGCTTCTTTTTTGTCAGTAATCGTTTTAATCTTTCTTACAGCACTACGAGTACTTCTTGCATAAAATTTATTATGAAGTCTTTTTGCTTCGTCACGTCTGATACGCTTCAGTGATGATTTATGATTCGCCATTTCTTTAAACTTTTAATATCAACTATTTTTCGGACTGCAAATATAGAATTATTTTTTTGACATCCCAATATTTTTAAGGGAAAATATTTTATTTGTTATAAACCCGTCTTAAATCAAGTATATCAACAACAATCCATTACTTCAAAACCCACTTTGCTAATTTGAGTTTTTGTTTGGTAAACGGCGGATACCGTAATGCAGGGTCAACAAAATTTGATTTTTTCATAACGGATTTCAAGTGCGAGAAAGTTTCAAACCCTGCTTTCCCATGATATGCGCCCATGCCACTATTACCAACACCTCCAAATGGCAATCGCGGGTTTGTTATGTGCATAATTGTATCGTTAATGCAAACTCCGCCACTGCTAATTCCACGGAGAAAGCGAGATTCCAAATTCTTGCTTTTTGCAAACAGATAAAGTGCCAAGGGTTTTGGTCGATTTAATATATTCTCGATTGCCTTTTCAGAAGATTTTACAGAGATTATCGGTAAAATTGGCCCAAAAATTTCTTCCTGCATGAGCGGGTGGTTTTCCGGACAATCAATTACAAGATGCGGATTAAGTTTTTGGGTTTCGCCTCCGGATACACCAACACATACGGCATTTGTGTCTGCGAGCAAGTTCAACAAGCGCTGGTTTTTTTCCTGGTTAATAATTTTCGGGTAATCCGGATGTTCTTTGGGATTTTCACCCCAAAATGCTTTAATTTTCTTCTGAATTTCCTCAACAAATGCATTTGCAACCGTTTCATGTACATACACATGATCAGGTGCAATACATGTTTGTCCGCTATTCAATAATTTTCCGTATGCTATGCGTTTTGCTGCAAGCGGAATATTAGCTGTTTTGTCAACATAAACAGGAGATTTTCCACCTAATTCAAGACAAACAGGTGTCATGTGATTAGCAGCAGCCTGCATGACAATTTTCCCGATGCGAGGACTTCCTGTGAAGAAAATAAAATCCCACTGCATGGCAAGCAAATTTTGTGAAACCTCCGGGCCACCGTTAAATATGCAGATGGTATGCTCCGGAAAATATTGCTTAAACAATTTCTCCAAAAGTTTTGACGTATGTTCGGAGAACTCAGAGGGCTTCATAAAGACAAGATTTCCGGCTGCAAGTGCTGCTGCTAGTGGTGCAATGCTGAGGTTCAGCGGATAATTCCACGGAGAAATAATCAAAACCTGACCATATGGCTCAGGCATAATTTTAGATTTTGACCAGAAATTAATAATTTGATTTGTTCGTATCTTTCGTGGAGAAGCCCACGCCTTTAAATGCTTTTTCATGGTGGAAATTTCATCCAAAACGAAACCAATTTCAGTTGCATATGACTCAAATGCCGATTTGCCTAAATCCTGAAATAAAGCGTCGGTAATTTCTACTTGATTTTCGGATATGCAGGCATACAATCTTTCCAATTGTTTCTTGCGTTCGGAGATTGTCTGATATTTTCCTTGAGTGAGTAAGGTTCGTTGCGCGTTGTATTGTGTTTCCATAAACTTGTATTTTTAACGAAGTTACTAACCTGCATTATTCATCGCAAAATTAAGCGTATTTGCATATGTCAATATATTAAGGAGCCTTCTAATAATTCTTTTCTTTCAAGAAACAAATTTAATGAATAAGATGCAAGGCATAAATTTTTTTGAATAGCCATAGCTATTTAGAAAAATTTTAACGCAGTCAGATTGTTTATTAAATTTTAATAATTTTGGCTACACTCGGCATAGCTCAAGTAAACTTGGCTCTGCCCTCATTTGCACAAAATTTGTTCCCATTGGGTTTTCAGCGTTTCTCATATACTGCTTCAAATTTTATTGCATTATCCCGATAGTGCTTCAAAAAATTTCATTGTCTATGAAAAACGCTGAAATTCTTGATGCGAAAGAATTATTAGAAGTCCCCTTAACATTTTAAAGCCTAAAAACAATTAATAATTTACACCTAATTTTAGGTATGCTTGAAATTCCCTTTGCACACCTTCAAACCATCTAAACCCTTGGAATATAAAAATATGACTGCGGGTTTAGATGATTTAAATCTGCACAAAGGGAATTCCATGAATAATGCAGGTTAGAAAGTAAAACAGCGATTTTGCCAATGCCCTTGCAAATTGTATCTTTGTCATCATTAAAAAACGAGTTATGCGCATTTCAGGATTTACCATGGTGAAAAATGCGGGAAAATTATATTATCCCATCAAAGAAGCCATTGCCTCGATTTTACCGATTGTTGACGAGTTTGTCGTTGCATTGGGTGATTGTGATACAGATGATGACACCGAAAGCCAAATAAATTCGCTAAATTCTGACAAAATTAAAATTATTCATACTGTTTGGGATTTGAAAAAATATCCGAACGGAACTGAAAATGCTCATCAAACTGACATTGCAAAATCATATTGTACGGGCGATTGGCTATTTTACCTTCAGGCAGATGAAGTAATTCATGAAAAATACTTGAATAATATTAAAGCCGCTTGCGAAACTCACTTAAACGACAAATCCGTAGAGGGATTATTGTTTGCCTATGTACATTTCTGGGGCGATTATAATCACAAACAAGTTGCCCACGGATGGTACAAAAACGAAATCCGCATTGTGCGTAATGACCCGCAAATTCATTCATGGGAATCGGCACAAAGCTTTCGTCGTATTCCGAATTTTGACGAAAAAAATTATCGTCAGCAATCCGGTACTTATAAATTAAAAGTGGCAAAAGCCAATGCGGCAGTGTTTCATTACGGATGGGTTCGTCCGCCACGCCTGATGCAAAGCAAAAAGAAATCATTAGACACGATCCATAAAGGCAGCGAAAAAGCTAACGGAATATACAACGGAAAGCCGGACATGTATGATTACGGACCAATGCGTCGTGCAGCAACATTTAAAGGAACGCATCCAAAAGTGATGAAAGAGAGGATCGCAGCCTTTGATTGGGCCGAAGACTTGAATTATTCCGGGAAAGAAATCAATCCGAAACGAGATAAAATGAAACATGATCATTTAAAATACCGAATCATTAGTTGGATAGAACAAAATCTGCTGTTTGGGCGCAGTCTAGGGCAATTCAAAAACTACATCCTGATAAAGAAAAAAATATCGGTTTAAGACAATCCCATAAAAATAAAACAATTAAATTTAGCGAAATAAAATCGTATAATTGTGAAAATCAAGATACCGCCAAATACTGTCAGCCAAGAGGAGATTCAAAACAGACTCAGTATCCATTTTCCGGATTACGAAGTCGTTAAGAAAAACAAACGCGTTTTAATTGTCAAAAAAAACAAAATCGCCGGCTGTGATGTTATTTTTAGGAAAAAATCAATCCTTGTATTAAGAAATTTCCCATCAAGAGGAAGTAAGTTTTTATTCGGACTTTCCATATTCATCCTTGGAGTAATCATACCAATTATCGTGTTTTATATAGCCTTCCACGGACAGCAAAAACGCATGGAAAAAGAAGTGGGAAGTTATTTGCGAGAAGCATTAGCCCGAAAAATTCACCGCAAATAGCTAGATGTTAACATAAAGTGCTGTTGCTAAATACTTTAGCTTGCTGCAACCCATTTTTCTATTAACCCGCATTATTCATGCGATTCCCTTTGTGTAGATACAAGGTGATACGCTGAGTGTGCCGAAGTGCGTCTAACTTTGCAGTTATACAAATGTATTACAATGAGTTAGCAACGCAGTAGATGCACAAAGACAATCGCAAGCAACACCCAAATTTGGGTATGCTACTGCTTTTGGATAAACAATGTAAATGGTTGATAATTAGTTGCTTTTTTATATTTTTATAAAAAGCGGGGAATAATGCGGGTTAACTCA
>Ga0307929_1002022_pt1 | contig 13902 bp, 13 predicted proteins | sample AceLakmetage1330_FD_203160 | JGI IMG/M metagenome (GOLD analysis project Ga0307929, IMG submission 203160) | Saline water microbial communities from Ace Lake, Antarctica - #1330 | ecosystem: Environmental > Aquatic > Non-marine Saline and Alkaline > Saline | place: Antarctica: Ace Lake...
TAAAGTCCGTGTGTTTTTTGAAAAAGTCCTCTTTGTTTGAAATGGCTTGTGCCTTAGAAATTGAAACTCCGTAAACAGAAGCTTGGTCGGCATAAAGTGTCGCTAGAGTTTGCATGTCTTGTTTTACAACGCAATCGTTCCATTTGTTTGTGAGTTCCTTTATTGTCGTAAGGTCGTCACCCGAAGTTGTTGCGTTACTTGTCTGTCCGTTGTTGCACGAAGTCAAAAAGATAATTGTAAGAAGTGCTAAGAACTGTTTTGGTTTTTTCATATCATTTGGTTTATATGTGTCGTCAAAAATAATTACCGCTGACGTTTGCGGTATGGGGCGTTGCCGTCCCACAGGGCGGCTATGACCTATAACGCGTGTTGGGCTTTCGTACTTTCTCTTTCAAATGTCATTGTTAATTGCCCTATTCTTCTATGCTTGTTTTCTTTTTTGTCAACTATAAATTCTGATATGCATCTTGCCACATATTCTCCTAATTTAACAGGTACTGCATTCCCAATAATTTGTTCCAAATTGGTTTTAGTACCATTGAAATTAAATGTTTTAGGAAAAGTTTGTATATAACTTCTTTCAATAGTTGTTAGAGGTCTTACATTATCCGATACATCAACAGGGTCACCAGAGTGCCCCGGATAACCAGCTGGAATTGGCCTATTTACTCCACGAATTGTTGCACTCGATTCGTGAATACTAAACACTCCTCGTCTTTTATAACTTCGAGGGTGTCTGTAATAATATTCAGTATCAAGTGAATTACCAAGATAGTCAAAAACGGTCATTGGCTTTTTAGACAGATTTTTTGAAAAGTAAGGCTTTAAGAAATTGTCATCTTCATTAAGTTTTCCAACCAAAAAAAATCTTTTTCTTGCTTGTGGAACACCACATAAACTTGCATCTAACACCTCCATTGTCAGACCGTAACCTGCTTCCTTAAAAATTTCGATTGCATGTCTTAAAATCCCGCTTTTCTTAATGCGTTCAACATTTTCCATTACAAAAAACTGAGGTTTAACAAAACTCACAATTTCTGCATAAGAAATAGTTAAGTCTGCTCTCCCCAAAGTATCATCTCTCTTTCCTGCACTTGAAAAATCTTGACAAGGTGGTCCACCAATTATTAGATTAGGGTTTAATTGATTAATAAATTCTTTGCTTTCTATGGTGCTAAGGTCAAAGTCGTAAATTGGGTGGTCAAAGTTATCTTTGTAAACTTCAACTGCTGGTTTCCAATTATCAAATGCAGCAAGAATTTCAAAGCCAACATTTTGGAAACCTAATGACATTCCGCCACATCCTGAAAATAAATCTACCGTTCTAATATTTAATTTATCCATACTATTCAAAAAGTTCAGGTGAATTGTAAATTATTGCATCAAACCTTCTTTCTGGACTAAGCAAATTTTGTCCGCCACCCAATATGATACTTTTTATCTCTTCTTTTGTAATTCTCGTATTTGTCAATTCAGCACAAGTCATATATGGGTGTGTAACCATACCGCTAATAGCAAATGCCTTGTCATTTTTTGTGTTGTAAGAAAGTTCGTCAATTATTTTAGCGTGATTAAATTGTCCATTTTTTGAAAAGTCAAAAAGCATTTTAAATAGCCAAATGATAGTTCTAATCTGTCTTGTGATTCTATTATTTGAAGAGAGTTCTCCACGAGCAACATCCAAAAAGAGTTGAGTAAATGCAAAGTTTGACCATACGAATACGTCTAAACAATTCTCTGAAAGCATAGGGGATTTTCCTTGTGTTTTCCAAATAGGCTGCATTAAAATAGGCTTCTGTTTATTGAGAATAGATAGTGTTATATTGTCAATAGTTTCAGTCATTTGAGGCAAATAAGCCCAAACCGAAGTGCCTTCTGTCCAGTCACTTATTTTGGCGAAATCTTTTGAAAAATGAGATTTCAGGTCAGAAAGTTTATCTTTGAAATTAAAAGCAATACTACAAGCAAGATAGACTATTGTGTCTGGTCGAATGACAATTTCAGTCCCATATTTTTCTTCGTTTAGTTTACAGGTAGTGTTATCAGGAAGTGCTGTTAGTTTTATTTCTATTGGCTTTAATGCTTGTCCGCTATTCTTACTTTGAGTAACTAAGTCAACTCTGGGCAAATGTCCAACTAATAATTGTTCATAAGGTGTATAGGCTGATTCAAACGAATAGAATAAGTCTTCAGAATTTGGGTCTAATCCAAAAAAGTCAGACGTTGAAATTTTGCTATGGACTACTTTTAAATCTTTGTTTAACGTTAAATAAATATTTTCAAAATTCTTGCTATGCAAGTATGCAGAGAGAGAAGCGGGAAAAGAAGAATTGAATTGGTTTTTACCCCAAGAATTCTTTTGCGTGAAATCTCGATTAGAATAATTTATTCCGTAAAGTCCTGATTTATTTTTGTCCATTTATTATATTTCTTTTTTTTGCAAAGTTAGTAATTTCTCAATTTTAAACTGTTATTCTCGGTCTATTTCTTGTATGAAGCCCAACTACTTGCTAAACGCAACTGTATTGCATTTATTTTTACTATATCTACGCCTTTGCTTTTTGTAAGGTGTTGATATAGTGATGTATAAAAATTTGATTGCATTCTGTTATTAATTTAGTTAATGTAAACTTAAGGAAAATTCATAAAACCAACAAATCTCTGGGTCTTTTTATCTTTTTTAGAGCATTATTTGTTAATATGCGTGTAAAATTAGTCGTTTTACTGTGTTTATGGTCCAGCTTTCCACTTAACCCGAAAAATTCACCGCAAATAGTTAGATGTTAATACCGATTGTGAATCAAAATTGCCGATACAATTCATTCTATACTAATTTGAACTAACCTGCATTATTCATCGCAAAATTAAGCGTATTTGCATATGTCAATATACTAACATTTTAAAGCCTAAAAACAATTAATAGTTTACACCTAATTTTAGGTATGCTTGAAATTATCTTTGCACATCTTCAAACCATCTAAACCCTTGAAATATAAAAATATGACTGCGGGTTTAGATGATTTAAATCTGCACAAAGGGAATTCCATGAATAATGCAGGTTAGGGAGTTTATGCCGATATTATACCACTTTAAAATCAAAAATTCCGATACCCCCGATTTTCGGGAGTAAACAATTTTGATTCACAATCGGTATTACAGCAAAAGAAGCAGATAGAACGCAGTGAAAGTATGCGCCATTTTGATGTTTAATCGGTATAATTGCGTAAAAAGTTAGATATTTAGCTTTGCGAAACGTTGCGCCTACCCTACCGCCGGCAGGCAGGGAACCGCAAAGATACTTTACACTAAAATTATTTTGTTTTGTAATTTGATTCGATCATTTTCCACTAAGTTTGCAGTAGAACTTGTTTTACATTAAACCTTTCATTGCCTCCACACAAGCCTCGGCACCTTCGCCAATTTCATAAATATTATCAGCCATCATGTAGCAAGGATTTGTCACAATTTTATTTTTTTCATCGATGGTAATATCAGTTGCATTTTTTTCTTCATGCACACCGCCCATGCTGACAATTGCTTTTGCCGTTTCAGGATCTTTGCCGATGGTTACTTTGGCGCCAAGAACTTTTGCTATGATTGTAGGAGCGATACACAATGCACCGATTGGCTTTTTCTTTTTATGAAAGGCTTTAATGATTTTTTCCAGTTCGGGAAGCACAGTCATTGCATCGCCTTTAAATGCAAAATCAGAAAGATTTTTAGCCGCACCGAATCCGCCGGGAATTATTAACGCATCGTAATCATCCACATCGAGTGCTTTTAGGTCTTTTACCTGACCACGTGCCAGCCTTGCTGACTCAATTAAGACATTCCGGCTTTCTTTCATTTCTTCACCCGTCAAATGATTAATGACATGAGCCTGTGGAATATCCGGTGCAAAACACATATATTCCATTTCATTTTTGGCAATTGCATACATTGCCATGCTTGCTTCATGTATTTCAGAACCGTCATATACACCGTTACCGGCTAAAATTACTGCAATTTTCTTTTTCATAGTACCTCTTTTTTTCAAATATATTAAAATCATGCCATCTGTCAAAGTGTTTTTTAACTTAAAACAGATTAATAACTAAGAATGTGTCGCTTAAAAACAGTTTTTACATTGAATAAATCTTGTCATTGCTTAAGATTTTCATATTTTTACCAATTGGTTTAATCATATTGAGATGAAAAGATTTTTTATTAAAATGAAAAGATTTTTTAGGTTTTTGTTCAGCCGTTTGTTTTTACTGAATTTCCTAATCGCTTTATTAATATCTGTCGTGATATTTTTGGTCGTAACACAGTTTTTAAAAATTTATACCGACCATGGAAAATCGTATTCTGTTCCGAATTTGATTGGCTTGCAGGAAGCAGAAGTTAAAGATCTTTTGAACCAATTGGATTTACGTTATGTAATTGTTGATTCACTGTTTTCGTCTGATGTTGCATTGGGATCTGTTGCTGAGCAATACCCACTACCTGATTTTCACGTAAAAACTGGTCGCACAATTTATCTTGTTAAAAATTCAGAAATGCCTGAGATGATTCCTCTGCCAAATGTGAAAGACATATCCTTACGAGGCGCAAAATCTACACTTGAAGCATACGGATTTACGATTGGAAAACTCGAATATATTCCTGATATTGGTGTCAATGTTGTTTTGCGTGTAAAATCAAAAGGAGAATTATTACAACCAGGCGATGAGTTATTGAAGGGTGCAGAATTGGATTTAGTGCTAGGACAGGGTTTAAGCGATGAGAAAACGTTTGTGCCAAATATTAAGGGGCTCTCAATTAATGCCGCAACCACTTTGTTGAATGAGAAGTTTTTGAATGTTGGGGCTATGATTTATGGTGATGATGTTGAAAATCTAAAAGATTCAATGGATGCCAAAATATATCGACAGTATCCTGCGTTTGATACAGTAAGAAATATGAATTTGGGTACATCAGTGGATTTGTGGTTATCTAGTGATACAAGCCTTATTCCGAATTATGTCCCGGATTCTGTATTAATAGATTCTTTGTATCATTCAAACGATACATTGCCTGAAATAATTGAAAATGAAGATTAAAAAATTAATACTATTCCCGTTTTTGCTGTTAGCAATTTTTGGATTTGCTCAAGAGCAGCTCATTGGTCTTGATGGAAATCCTGTTTTGTCAAATTTTGCAAAATCAAAAGCTGCTGAAACTTTTGAGAAATTAGTGCCGTCAGATACGCTTAGTTTGCCTTTTTTTGATGATTTTTCGCTTATAACAGTGTATCCAAATCCAGAAAAATGGATAGGGCAGGACGTGTTTGTGAATGACATGTGGGGACTAAATCCAATTTCATATGGTGTTGCTAGTTTTGATCAGGCAGATTCTGTGGGAGTGATTCGAGCTTTGTCTGCTTCTGGTGAACCTTCCGACATGCTAACCTCTCGCCCCATTGATTTAGATTATAACATTGAAGATTCGGTTTACCTTAGTTTTGCGGTTCAACGTGGCGGAAATGCACACATTCCTGAGGAACAAGATTCTTTAGTTTTGATGTTTAATTCACCCGATACAACCTGGCATTCAGTTTGGAATATGGCTGGCGGAGCATTGGATACAAGTTTTCATTATGTGCTGATCCCTATTCAGGAAGCTAACTTGTTGCAAAAAGGATTCCAATTTCGTTTTTTAAATTACGCTTCCAATTATGCTAACGCTCCTGAACCCTCATTTAACTCCAATAATGATATTTGGAACTTGGACTATGTTTGGTTAGACACTGCTCGTAGTATCAATGATACGATTATCAATGATATTGCCATGATAAAAAACTTTGATTCATTTATAACCGGCTTTGAATCTGTTCCATGGAAACATTATTTGCAAAATCAGGCAGAAGTGAAAACAGATAGTGTTCGCTTTGTGTATCGAAGTAACGGAGAAAACGAACAGGGTGTAAATCGGCAATTTGTCATTTCGGATTTGTGGGGAAATGGTTCTGGGTACACATCTATTGATGATAATGAAAATATTTATCCTTTTGAAACCATAACTTATACAAAGTCAGTTCCTTATGTTTTTGAGTCAGATCAGACGGATACAGCAATGTTTGAAGTTAAAGGATTTATAAGTACTGACGAAGAAGAAATTCGGAAGCCTTTCCGTTGGAACGATACAGTGTACTATTATCAAAAATTTGAAAAATATTATGCCTATGATGATGGTGTGCCGGAAGTTGGATATGGAATAGGGGGCGTTGGGACAAGCTCTGCTTCATTGGCTTATGAATTTACGCCCCTTGTTGGAGATACTCTGCGAGGTGTGAATATTTATTTCAACCATGTACTAAACGATGAAAATGTAAACTACTTTTATTTAATGGTTTGGGACGATAATGAAGGTTTACCAGGTGATACATTGGTCTATCAGATTGGTGTAAGGCCTGAATTTAAAGACAGTTTATATCATTATCGTTATTACGCTCTGGATACACCAGTTTACGTAAATAATACATTCCATATCGGATGGTCAAAAACCTCTGACGATATGTTAAATGTTGGTTTTGATAAAAATCGCGATGCAAGTGATAAACTCCGAATAAATTTGTTCGGAGAGTGGCAACAAAGCAGTTTTTCCGGAGCGGTGATGATTCGTCCTGTGTTTAGCACAGAGCCTTATTCTGCAATCCCTGAAAAGGAAATTCCGATGGCAGAGTTTGCGCTGTATCCGAATCCTGCGCGAGGTCAGTTTTATGTTGCTGGAGATACTGATTATGAGCGGCTGCAGATTGTAAACTCAACCGGGCGCATCGTTTATGATGTCGCAAAGCGGAATGAATATGAAATTTCAAATTTTACCGATGGTCTGTATATCGTGCTGTTTTATAAGCACAACCGGATGATAGGGAAGCAAAAATTACTCATTAGAAATTAATAGAATGACAGAATATCGGGAGTTTGACGAAATACTTGATGCAGAGAGTGAAGAGTCGCAAAGTTACGAACATCATCGGTTTAAGGCTGACCCTGGACAAGCGGCGTTAAGGTTGGATAGATTTCTTGTTGATCGCTTGCAAAATGCATCGAGAAATAAAATACAGGCTGTTGCAGATGACGGAAATATTTTTGTGAACGGGAAACCTCGCAAATCGAATTACAAAGTAAAACCTGGAGATGAAATCAGTATTCAACTGGATTATCCGAAACGGGAAATTGAACTTATCCCAGAAGATATTCCGATTGAAGTTGTGTATGAAGATGAAAGTCTGATTGTCGTAAATAAACCGGCAGGAATGGTTGTGCATCCGTCCTATGGACATTATACCGGAACCCTACTTAATGCTTTGGTTTATCGATTTAAGCATCTTCCTTTGTTCGAAGGTGCCAACGACCGCCCCGGATTAGTGCATCGTATTGATAAAGATACCAGCGGATTGCTTGTGATTGCCAAAACAGAGCATGCATTGACGCATTTGTCAAAACAATTTTTTGATAAAACATCACATCGAAAATACATTGCCATGGTTTGGGGTTTACCCGACCCGCTTGAGGGAACTATAACCGGAAATGTCGGTAGAAGCTTGAAAAACCGTAAAATGATGTATGTTTTTCCCGATGACGATTTTGGAAAACATGCCGTAACACATTATAAAGTAATTGAAGAGTTGGGATACGTTAATTTGGTGGAATGTAAGTTGGAGACCGGACGCACACATCAAATTCGGGTCCATTTTCAGTACATTGGGCATCCATTGTTTAATGATTCAACTTATGGAGGCGATAAAGTTTTGCGGGGAACGGTATTTACGAAATATAAGCAATTTGTTCAAAATTGCTTTGCCATTTTGCCGCGTCAGGCGCTTCATGCCAAAGAATTAGGGTTTGTGCATCCGGAAACCGGTGAGCAAATGCGCTTTAATTCAGAGATTCCTGAGGATATGAGACTTGCCATTGAAAAATGGCGTGCTTATGTTTCCAATCGGTAGGTTGAATAGTTTCTAATTACTATCCCGTGGTGGCATATTTCCGCCCCGTCCGCATTGACGGTATTTTTCAAGCAAATGCCTTCTGAAACCGTTTTCTGCAAGATAAAGTTTTGCAATTTTTTCATTTGACAGCACGGTTTTAAACAACTTATGATATTTTGAAGTCACAGCTGCTTTTTCAAGATCAATTTGTATTAAGCGGTCAATTTTAGTTTCCACTTCAGTATTACTCAAATTGCTTTCGTTATCATCAATGAAAGCCATAATGTCATGAGCTTCAGTAATCAATGCTTCAAATTCTTTTTGATATGCATTGTATATTGGCCAGAATTTTTGTGCTTCATTTATACTCAAGTCAATTTGAGTTGTCAGATAAGCTACTTTTTCGGCACGCATTTCTTCGTGTGAATTTTTTTGCATTTTGCCATGTCCGTTATGACCTTGTGCGAAGGTCATAAGTGGAACGAGACTGATAAGGAAAATAATATAAATACGTTTCATAATTTTTCAGTTTTATTCGTAATACAATATGCTACTGTAATCGTCTTGCGTAAGATAAGCAATCATGGTTTCTTCAGAGATTTCATTTTCTTCCTCAGAAATTTCATCTGAAAGTGCCGCATAAATGGTTTCTTCTGAAATCATATCATACTCAAAATATTCAGATTCTATGGTTTCGGTTTGATTGTCAGTGATTTGTTGGTTGTGATAATCACCGGTAAAAACATTCAATCCGATTTTGATAATAAAAGCGAGCCCAATAAAAAATCCGGCAAAGTACAGATAGGGCTTAAGGACAGTGAAGAATCCGGGTTTGACTTCTTTCTGTTTTTCAGCCTGAATCTTGTCCCGTACTGCGTCAGGAAGTGTTTCAAAGTAACCGTCAGGTGCTTTGAAAGGGTCTTTTTTCGGTATGTCGTTTAGGCGTTTCATTATAGTTTAGATGCTAAATTACTGATTTCGTTTAATCTTCTTTCAAATATTTTTCAATTTTTTTCACTGCATGATGATATGATGCTTTGAGTGCGCCTTTGCTGGTTTTTAACATTTCAGAGATTTCATCGTATTTTAAATTATCATAATATTTCATATTGAAAACCAAGCGCTGTTTTTGTGGCAATTTCAGGATGGCCTCTTGCAGTTTTTTTTGCAGTTCATCACCATCAAAAAAACTGTCTGCGCGAAGCGATTGAATCAGGCTGTCCTCATAAGAAAGCGTAGCGAAAACATATTTGCGCTTTTGTTTCCGAATGAATCCGAGAGCTTCATTGATAGCAATACGATACATCCACGAGAATAATTGGGAGTCTGATCTGAAGGTATCCAGATTTTGATAAATTTTTATGAGTGTTTCCTGCAGCACATCATTTGTGTCATCATGATTGATTAGCACTTTTCGTATGGATGCATAAAGTCTTTCTTGATATTTTTTTACCAACAGATTAAATGCGTAGTCAGGATTTTCTGTCCTGAATCGTTTTAGTATTTCCTGGTCGTCAAGATGCTCGTTCATTAAGCCTTATTTGCGTGCGACGGCGCGTTCAGCAGCTTCAATGATGTCTGCAGTGTCCAATCCGTATTTTGTCAACAGTTCTTCGGGTTTTCCACTCTCCCCAAACGTGTCATCTACGGCTACCATTTCAATCGGACAGGGTAAATAATGCGCTAAAAGTTGAGCGACAGAATCTCCAAGCCCTCCGTTCATCATGTGTTCTTCTGCTGTTACCACAGCACCTGTTTTACTCACTGATTGTAAGATGGCTTCTTTGTCCAAAGGTTTAATTGTGTGAATATTTATTAAATCTACAGAAATTCCGTTTTCCTCAAGTTTTTGAGTGGCTTCGATTGCTTTCCAAACCAAGTGACCGGTTGCTATGATTGTTAAGTCGCTGCCTTCGTTGAGATGAACTGCCTGTCCGATTTCAAAATGCTGGTTTTCTGGTGTAAAATTTGGTACTTTTGGGCGCCCGAAACGCAAATATACCGGACCTTCATAGCTTGCAATCGCGATGGTTGCCGCTTTGGTTTGATTGTAATCGCAGGGATTAATCACTACCATACCCGGCAGCATTTTCATTAGTCCAATATCTTCGAGAATTTGATGCGTTGCACCATCTTCACCAAGTGTTAACCCGGCATGTGATGCGCAAATTTTCACATTTTTGTTGGAATAAGCAATGGATTGTCTGATTTGGTCGTAAACGCGACCGGTTGCGAAATTTGCAAAGGTTCCGGCGAAAGGAATTTTTCCGGCAGTTGCTAATCCTGCCGCAAGGCCCATCATATTGGCTTCTGCAATTCCTGTTTGGATGAAACGCTCCGGATGGTTTTCCGCGAAGGCGTTCATTTTTAATGATCCGGTTAAATCGGCGCACAATGCAACCACCTTGTCATTTGTTTTTCCTAATTCTTCGAGTCCTTCGCCAAAGCCTGAACGTGTGTCTTTATAATTTTGAACTTCAAATGCTTTCATGCTTATTTTGTTTTAATTTCAAAATGTTGTCCTGAGTAAACATTAAATCGTTTTTCGACGGTATATTTTGTTTTTTCATCTTTCGCATTGCGATATACTAGGCGATATCTTCCTGGTAATAATCGGATACTATAATCGGTTTTGTAAGGCGATAATTTATACACAGATTGCAAAAGATCACCTTCTTCATGAAGAATGTCCCCGACAACGGGTTGGTCAAAATGAATGATGATTTCTCCGGGTTGTGGGAGTTGAATTTTACTTACAAAACTTTGTTTGACATTGACATTGGTAAAGACTTTTCTTGGGATAGTCAGTACTTCAATGTCATAATTACCTGTGATGTATTTTCCGGTTTGTTGGATTTGTTGCACATTGAGCGTTGATGATTCTCCTTTTTTTCGCACGATGCACTCAACGAGGCTGTCATGCGGGTTTTCTCCCGGAATTTCAATTCGTAAATAGCCTTGAGGTGCCGGTAAACTGATGATGTTGTGGATTCCTGGATTGAGTACAATGCTGTCTTTTCTGACCGGCGGAATAGTGTGCACAACCAAATCGTATTTTGTCATGATATCCAAGAGCACAGTGTCGGGATTGCCTTGACTATTGATGGTGTGCATGTAATTATAGCGAATGTCGCCTGAAAGATGGTCATGAAATGTCATAACAGCATTGGTTTCCGTTGGATTTCCGTCGGTGTCGAGTAAATTCACTTGTGCTGAGGTGTAGTTTAACACTTGATCCATCACAGCGCGCAGCGCATGGCGGAATTGGCGACTTGTTGTTGCATCAAAATAAAAACCGACACATTCAAATACGTCTTTAAATTCCACGTCTAGGCCAAGTCCGATAATAAAGGGTTTTAAAATAACTCCGCGGCTTTGTAACGCAAGTGAAACCGCACATGGGTCGCCATTGCATGCTTCTACGCCATCGGTAATTAAAATAACAATATTTCTGCTGAAATCATCGTCGGGGAAATCATAAGCACCTTCTTCTAATGAACGTGCAATAGGAGTGGTTCCCCGTGCAACCAGTCCTTCGAGTACAAATTTTATTTTATCGATATTGTCGGGTTCAAACGGAACTTCGAGTTTTGTATCGCTGCAATCTTGCGGGGGTACGGGTTTTTGATGTCCGTACACTCTTAGCCCGATTTCTAGCCCCTCGACTGTGGCAAGGGAATCCAATATTTCAGACATAAGATTTCTGGCGACATCAATTTTTCGTCTTCCGTCCCAACGCCCGAGCATACTTTGGGATGAATCGAAAATAAAAAGGATGCGTGTAATCGGTTTATCGGCACGTTTGATATTCTCAACATGTGTTGAGTCGATAATCAGCGAGTCTTGGGGATTAAATTCCTGTGCATTGGAATTTAAGGTCGCGCCAAGCAAAGCGATTAAAAAGAGTATTATGTGCCAAAATTGTTTCATTAATAATCTCCGATGGTTTCTTCTAATTGATTCAGTGCGGTTTCCAGTTGTTCATCATTTGGAGCAGCACCGTGCCATTTGTGAGTTCCCATCATAAAGTCAACGCCTGCGCCCATTTCGGTTTTCATGAGAATCATAATGGGTTTTCCGTTTCCGGTGCGGGATTTGGCTTTTTTCAATGTGGCAACAATTTTCTCCATGTTATTACCATCTGTTTCCAATACATCCCATCCGAAGCTTTCCCATTTTGCATGCAAATCTCCTAATGATAAGACCTCATCAACAGGACCATCAATTTGCTTGCCATTATAGTCAATTGTGGAAATTAAATTATCAATTTTGTTTGCAGCTGCGAATAATGCAGCCTCCCAGATTTGTCCTTCTTGCATTTCCCCATCGCCGTGGAGGGAAAAGACAAATTGCGGATCATTGTTCATTTTTTTTGCAAGCGCAGCACCGGCAGCAACAGATAGTCCTTGCCCTAAGGAGCCTGATGCAATCCGAATTCCGGGAAGTCCGTCATGAGTTGTCGGATGTCCTTGTAATCTGGAATCAATCTTTCGGAAAGTTTCCAATTCTTTTGTGGAAAAATATCCACTGCGCGCTAACACGGAATACCAGAGTGGAGAAAGATGACCGTTGGACAAGAAGAACAAGTCTTCATTATTTCCTTTCATAGAAAAACTTTCCGGATTATGTTTCATGCATTCGAAATAGAGTGCAGTCAGATAGTCTGCGCATCCTAGACTACCACCTGGGTGTCCGGAGTTCTGTGCATGTACCATTCTTACAATATCTCGTCTTACTTGCGATGCAATTTTTTCTAAACGTTCAATATCTGCCATTGTTTCAATTCTTAGATGTTTTGCGTTACAAAAGTAAAAGAATCTAACAAAAATCGGGCTTGTTTTTTTATTTTATCCTATGCACATAAAAAAATGTTAGCTAATTGATTGCACACATTGCCAAAGCCCCACAAGCCAACTCTGAAACCAAAGCTTTGTCAAAGAGTGCATACAAATAATGAAACCTACTAATTGACATATGCAAATACGCTTAATTTTGCGATGAATAATGCAGGTTAAATTCAATTAGTAAATGGAACTTTCATTAATAAAACTTCATTGCCGGCTTCAATAATAAAATAAGGACGAAAAAACATTTTAAGATAATAATATTCAATGGAATAATTATAGCTTACAATATGTGAATTCTTTTCACCATTCCCTCCGTAACTTACTGTTCCCGGTTTATCATAAAAATGAAATGTGGGTTTTATTTTGGCATTTTCAATTTCAAATCTCAAGAAGTCTTTCTTTGTATTTTTGCCCTTACTGTCTTTGACTTTACTTTCATACATTTCCATATTTACTCCAAGCATAGGTGTTCCGTCGTGGTAAGCTATTTCTATTACGTGTTTTTCGATTGGTATTTTTACTTTTTCGCCAAATTTGGTTTCATATTTGTATTTTTCGTAAGCAATTGTGTTTCCATACTTGTCGTTTGTTTTAGTTATCATTTCGTTTATACTGCTATCTACATTATATGTCTCATAGGTGTAAAGCAGATATTGATTACCCACATAATTAAAGTATTCTGTTTTCGCTATTAACGCTTGATCTTCAAATGTTTTTGTTGTAATCAAATGATCCTCATTGTCATATTCGTATACTGCATATCTGTTAGTTTCATCACCATGATAAACAGAATATACTTCTTTTATTTTTCGACTTTTATTGTCATATTCACGCTTATATTCAAGAAAAATTACCCCAGAATATTGTGATTTTATATAAACCACTAATGTGTCATCTAAATAATTTGAGCTCAATCTCAAATCTTCACTTTCGTCTGAATTGTATGTTACTTTTTCTGTAAGTTTTCCTGCATTATTATATTTATCTATTTCCTTTTCAATTATTTGACCTTCTGCATTGTATTTCTTTTTCTCCAACACATTACCTTTATTATCTCTTTCCCAGATTATTTTTGTTCTTAAATCGCCTATGCCATTATAT
>Ga0307929_1002023_pt1 | contig 13902 bp, 13 predicted proteins | sample AceLakmetage1330_FD_203160 | JGI IMG/M metagenome (GOLD analysis project Ga0307929, IMG submission 203160) | Saline water microbial communities from Ace Lake, Antarctica - #1330 | ecosystem: Environmental > Aquatic > Non-marine Saline and Alkaline > Saline | place: Antarctica: Ace Lake...
GGTCCAGCCAAGGCCAAAGGCCAAAAGCAGAATGAGGGCCATTATGATGACGAGTTCAGTCCTGCCCATCGGTGTTCTCCGCTTCTTCTTCAGATGTCATATCGTCACCAAGATCTTCTTCGGTGTTGTCGCTGGGGCCGTCCACTTCCACCATCTCCGCATCAGAGTCAGCGTCATGGTCGGGATCATGTTCGATGTCCGGGTCGGTGCCTTCTTCGTCTGCGTCCTGCGCCAGGGTATCCGCCTCGGTCGCATCGCCCTGATCCGCAGGATCCGTCACGCCGACAAGCTTAAACTCGATCCGCCGGTTGGCCGCGCGGCCTTCTTCGGTGCCGTTGTCAGCGACCGGCTGGCTTTCGCCATACCCCTTGGCGCTTAGATGGGTCGTCAGCACTTCAAGGCTGAGCAGCGCGTCCAGCACCGCTTCGGCCCGGGCCTGGCTTAAGGTCAGGTTCATCGCTTCGCGGCCCTGGCTGTCGGTGTGGCCGCCAATTTCCATCGCAACCTCGATGCAGTCGGCCATCGCGATCGCGATGCGCTCCACCACCTGAAACGCGCCGCCTTCAATCCGGGTTGAGGAGGGGGCAAATTCGATCTTGTTTTCCGCAAAAATCGCGTTGATCCGATCCACGCATTCTTGCGGTGTCGGCAAGATCACCTGCCGGTTCAGCGAATCCTGATACGTAATGTCGATCTTGAATTGCGAGGCATCGCCCAGCTTTTCTGACAATATCTGGGTAACCTCAGTCCGCGCCTCAGGCCGGTCCGAAATCCCGCGCAGTTCCAGCATATTAGGCTGGACCAGCAAAATCCCGTTGTGCAGTTTTGCCAGCGCTTCGATCCCGGCCAGCACCCGCAGCGGCCAGCCATCGGGCAGAGATTCGTCGATGCGGGTGGTGTCGTGCAGATTGTCACTGCCAAACTGCGCCAAAGCGAAATTGTGGATCGCGGTTTTTGACCGTTCGGTTCGCAGTCGGCCACGCAATTGCACCAGGCCTTCGGGGCTTTTGGTGGCCGAAAGCTCGGGCGTTTCCAGGGCGGCGACAGCGCCTTCAACCGCCGGTTTGGGCGGCAGAACCGCATGCACGGAAAACACATCCGGCAGCGATTGTTCAAACGCATGAATGATCCGGTCAAAATCGACCTGGGCGGTGTTTTCCGGCGCGACCAGCGTGATGTCAGCATCCGAAAACGTCAGGCTGCCGCCGCCAAGGGCGGTGATCGCCCCAATCGCGGTCTCGACCGCCTCGCCCCAGCGTGGGGTTGGAACCCCAAGACCGACGGTACATTCGGCCAGGCCATCAAATCCTGCGCGGCGAGCTGATGCCAAAATGCGGGAGCGGGCCGCGTCGCTATCGGCCGAACAGCTGTCAAACCGCGTGCCGGAAGCGTCTTTGATCAGGCGCAGGCTGAACGGTGTGATCACTGGCCGAGGGGCCGAAATATGCATGTTCAACGCCACAGGTTCCGGGCGGTTGTCCGAAAGCATGCCCTCGATTTCCAGCTTTTCGTCCTGGCTGTCGGTAATGGCGGTGATCGTCACTTCCTGCGGCACCACCGAGATTTTGGACCGCGGCAAGGATTTCAGGCTATCCAGCGCGAAATCGACGGCTGCTTTCCAGCCTTCAGGTTCAGGGTAGTCGGTGGTTTCCAGCATGTCGGTGACGGTGGTTTCGTCGTCAATCCCGTCGATAGAATCAAGCACAAACTGGCGGCCCGTCGCCTCGGGAATGAGGCCAATCAGCGAAATTCCGTCGCCATTGCGCAGCATTTCAAGCGAAAATTTCGGCGCATAAAGATCATCCGGCACAACAATGGTGATGCTGTCGCGAATGCGCCCGCCATTGACCAGCGCCTTGATCGCCTTCAGCGCATTGAACCGCGCGCCTTCACTGGGGGCCGGGCCCGCCAGATTGACGATCAGCCCGTCCACCCGAACGGTCGTCCAGGAAAACCCCTGTTCGATCAGGGTGGTGCGCACCTGCCGTTCGGTGCTGCGCTCCAGATAATTCGCCATCAGGCTTGCCGCCAGAAAACTGAAAGCAAGCGCAAGCGTCACTACCAATGCGCCGATGAAAAGGGCCAGTCGCTGCATAGATTGTCTGTGATCCCCGTGGTGTCTGGCAGGGTTCTACCTCAGGCAATAGGGGGCGTTCAATCACAGTATCGTGGCTACGGCGAAAAACAGCACAGGGATCAGCCCAGCATCGCGGTTGGCGCGAAACAGTTTCAGGCAAATATCAGGATTGTCGATATCCAGGCGACGAAGCTGCCAAGCCATGTGCCAGCCAAACGCCCAGACCCCGATCAGCGCCGCTGCCATCGCGGGCATCCCGGCAAACGGCGCAAGCGCCATGATCACAGAGGCCGCCATCAAAGCGACGCTTAACACAAAGAAGCCCCTCAGCCAGCGATGGGTATTTTCAGCGAACAGCCGGGCGGTTGATTTGATGCCGATCAATGCGTCGTCGTCCCTGTCCTGATGGGCGTATATCGTATCGTAAAACAGCGTCCAACTGATCCCGGCCAGATACAAAAGCACCGGCGGCCAGCCCAAACTGCCGTAATGCGCGGCCCAGGCCAGCAGCGCCCCCCAGTTAAAGGCGATGCCCAGAAACACCTGCGGCCACCAGGTAAACCGCTTGGCAAAGGGGTAAATAACCACCGGCAAAAGTGCCAGGATGCCAAGGCCAATGGCTGCCGCGTTCAAGGTCAGTAACACCGCAAAGGCGATCAGGGCCTGCAACGCCATCCAGATTGCTGCTTGTTTGACGCTGACCTGACCTGATGGGATCGGGCGTGATCTGGTGCGCGCAACCTCGGCATCAAATTCACGGTCGGTGATGTCGTTCCATGTGCATCCGGCACCGCGCATCAAAAAGGCGCCGATCCCGCAGGCCAGCACGATCCACAGATCGGCCAGACTGCCACCGTTCGGATCGGCGGCCGCCGCAAGCCCGACACCCCACCAACATGGCAGCAGCAGCAACCAGGTTCCCGCAGGTCGGTCCGCGCGCGACAGGCGCAGGTAGGGGCGTGACCAGGGGGGCGCAAACCGGTCAACCCAATTGGATGCGGCAGCATCGGCGACACGGCCTGTGTCTTTGTCCTCTGGCATTTGGGTTTCGGTGGTCATAAACAGGGCCTATGGCTGGGACACGCGCGAAAATCAGGCTCTATGTAGACGCTCCTTTGGGGGCGGCGCAATCTGTTCCGCTGTCTCGCGATCAGGCGCATTACCTGTTTGGCGTGATGCGGCAATCGGTTGGGGCGGACATTGCGCTGTTTAATGGTCGCGACGGTGAATGGACCGCCGAGGTGGCAGACGCGGGCAAACGCGGTGGCATCCTGACCTGTAAAGAGCCGGCCGCAGCCCAGCAAAATCCGCGGGATATCTGGCTGCTATTTGCCCCGATTAAACGCGCGCGCACAGATTTCATCGTTGAAAAAGCCACCGAGTTGGGGATCGCCCGCATTCAGCCGGTGCAGACGCGTTTCACCAATTCCGACCGCATGCGTCAGGACAAGCAAACCGCCCATGCGATTGAGGCTGCCGAACAATGCGGCAGCACCTTTGTGCCCGAAGTGGCGGCGCTGAAGCGGCTGGACGATGTGTTGGCAAGCTGGCCCGAAGACCGCCAGATCATGTTTTGTGACGAAAGTCTGACCTCGGCAAAAGCCGGGCTGGCAGCGGCACCGGATGTGGCGAAATGGGCGATCCTGATCGGCCCTGAAGGCGGGTTTTCCCCGGAAGAACAGGCGAAACTGCGCAGCCTTGCCTTTGTCACCCCGGTCAGCCTTGGTCCGCGCATCCTGCGTGCTGACACCGCTGCAATCGCAGCCCTTACCCTGTGGCAATCCGAATTGGGAGATTGGCGATGAGCGGTTTCATCCGGCCGGAATTGCGCAAGAAACTTAGCCGCTGGGCAGAACCCGCAATCGCGGTTCTGCTGGGTCTGATCGGCCTGCGGTTTCTGTGGCGCGGTCTTGCGCGGTATGACTGGATGGCCCAGGCCCTTGGCGTCATCCTGATCGCCTTTGCCGCAGCGATGTTCTGGGCCGCCTATCGCCGGGTTCAGTTTCGTCAGGACGCCACCGGGCCGGGGCTGGTTGAGGTGCATGAACGCCGGATCAGCTATTTGACGCCGGTTGGCGGCGGCTCGGTCGATCTTGAGGCGATGACAAGGTTGGAGCTTCGCAGTAAGCTGGGACAGGGCCGGGTTTGGGTCTTGAAGCAGTCCGAAGGACCGACCTTGTTTATCTCGGTCAACGCGGCTGGTGCGGAAAAGCTGTTTGATGCGTTTTCGGTTTTACCGGGGGTGGACCCGGCGCGATTGGTGGCGGCGCTGAAGTCCGGCAACGATCACCGCGACGTGATTTGGCGCGGCTCACCTGGATTTCGTGCCTTGACTTAAGACACCGTTCCTGACCCTTTAGATTTGAAATGACGCCCAGAAAAGCGGAGCCTATTGCCTCATGTCTATCCCACAATCCGGCGGCGGGCCGATCGAACATCACGACCAATTGGCGGAATACCTGGCCTCGGGCTGTAAGCCCAAAGATACGTGGCGGATCGGTACCGAGCATGAAAAATTCGGCTATGACAAGGTAAACCACCTGCCGCTGCCTTATGACGGCAAATGCTCGATCAAGGCGATGCTGACGGGGCTGCGTGACCGGTATGGCTGGCAGGAAGTCAAGGAAGGCGACAATATCATCGGCTTGGTCAAGGATGGAGCGAATGTGTCGCTGGAGCCGGGCGGACAGCTGGAATTGTCGGGCGCGCCCCTGGAAAGCATCCACCAGACCTGTGACGAGGTGAACGAACACCTGAAAGAGGTGCGCGAGATCGCCGATGAAATCGGTGCCGGGTTCATTGGCCTGGGGGCGGCCCCTGACTGGACACATGACCAGATGCCGATGATGCCCAAAGGCCGCTACCGGTTGATGAACGACTATATGGACCGGGTCGGCACCCACGGCAAACAGATGATGTACCGGACCTGCACCGTGCAGGTGAATCTTGATTTCGCCTCCGAGGCGGACATGGTGCAGAAATTTCGCGTCGCCTTGGCCTTGCAACCGGTTGCGACCGCGCTGTTTGCCAACTCGCCGTTTTTTGAAGGCAAGGTGAACGGTCATCAAAGCTGGCGCAGCCGGGTCTGGCGCGATCTTGATCCGGCCCGCACCGGCACTTTGCCGTTTGTGTTTGAAGACGGCATGGGGTTTGATCGCTATGTTGATTACGCGCTCGATGTGCCGATGTATTTTGTCTATCGCGACGGGCAATATATCGACGCGCTTGGCCAGTCGTTCCGTGATTTCCTGAAAGGCAAATTGCCAGCCTTGCCAGGGCAGACGCCGACCCTGTCGGACTGGGCCGATCATCTGACGACCATCTTCCCCGAAGCGCGGATCAAGCAATATATGGAAATGCGCGGAGCCGATGGCGGCCCGTGGCGGCGCTTATGCGCGCTGCCGGCCCTGTGGGTCGGTTTGCTTTACGATCAAACGGCGTTGGATGCTGCTTGGGATTTGTGCAAGGACTGGGATGCCGAAACGCGGGATAATTGGCGGGTCATGGCCTCGGTCGGGGGGCTGCATTCCGAAGTTGGCGGGCGCAACATGCGTGATCTGGCCGCCGAGGTTCTGGAAATCGCCGAGGCTGGTTTGAAAGCCCGCGCCATGCCGGGGGTCGGGGGCATGCTGCCTGATGAAACCCATTTCCTGAACGCCCTGCAGGAAACCGTCGCCGATGGCCGCACCCCGGCTGACGAGTTGATGGAAAAATACAATGGCGACTGGAAGGGCGATCTGAGCCGGATTTATGACGACTTCAGCTACTGATCCAGCCCGTCAAACCGACTGGGCGATTGTCTATGCCGCGACCTTCGCTGGCATCACAATCGCGTTGCAGATGGGCAAAGCGGCGGCGACCCTGCCGCTGATCCGTGCGGAATTTGGCGCGGATATAACCTTGCTTGCGACGTATGTGTCGCTGATTTCGGTCGTGGCCGCCACCATCGGTATCGTCTTTGGCACGATCACCCGCCGCATGGGGGCGCGCCGGGCCGGGCTGACCGGGCTGGCGCTTGTCGCCATCGGCTCTGTCGCGGGGGCCGGGGCGGATGGGGTGAACGTGCTTCTGACCAGCCGGGTGATCGAGGCGTTCGGATTTGCCCTGACAGTCACCGCGATGCCTGCGGTTATTCAACCGGCCACCCAGCCGCGCGACAGGATGCTGGCGCTGGGTATCTGGGCCACCTGGCTGCCTGCGGGCGTTGCCCTGATGATGCTGATCGCGTTTTTCTTTCTGGACGATATCGGCTGGCGCGGCGTTTTTCGCGTGGCTGCGATCCTGCCTGCTTTGGCGGCGGTCATCCTTTATGGCGCGACCAAAACCCAGCTTAGCGTGCAGGTCGTGTCGGCGGCGGCGACCCTACGAGGGATGTTTCGCCGCAACGTGGCGCTGACAACGCTGGTGTTTGTCGCGTTTTCCTCGTCAAATCTGATCGTGCTGGCGTTTCTGCCGACGATGCTGGTTGATACCTTCGGGATGGCGGCAAACCAGGCGGCGATTATCTCGTTCACGGGGGCGATTGCGCTGATTTCGACCAATATTCTAGCCGGGTGGTTACTGCATAAAGGCGCTGATCTGCGGTTGCTTTACGCGGCGGGTTTCGCGGGTATGATCGTTTTTGCAGCGATCCTGCTGGGGCCGGAATTCAGGCAAACTTCACGCGTTGGCGCAGGGATTATGTTCAGCTTAGCGGCTGGCATTCCGCCAGCCCTCGTCTGGGCCTCGATCCCGATGCTTGCCCGCGATCAGACCGAGGTGCCGGTGCTGTCAGGCCTGTTCTTTCAGGGGGCAGGCATCGGCCAGATCATCGGCCCGATGCTGGCGGCCTGGGCGGTCAGTGGCGGCGATGACTGGCGCGCGGCCTTCTGGGCAATCGCCGGTTTGGCAGGCGCTGGCCTGATCCTGGCGATGGGCCTTAACATGCGGCACGATCCGCGGTGAATTCGCGGCTACGGCCTATCTGCGACGCTTGACACTTGGCAGATCGGAAGGCCGCAAATCGGCGCCGTCACGCCCGTCGTTGCCATCACCCGGGCCGGTATGATCGATCCAGGTGTCGTCATCTAACGGATCATGACCGAAATCATTTGGCCCATCGCTGCCTTTAGTCGCCAGCCAGACCAGCAAAATAATGATCCCGACAATCGGCACCAGCACGATCCAGTACCACCATCCTGACCGGTTGGTGTCATGCAAGCGACGAACTACGACGGATACGCCCGGCAACAGCGTGGCGATGGAAAAGGCCGCGTTCAGAAGGCCGGCATTGCCGGTGGCCATATCGTTGATGACGGCTTCCAAAAAGCTGATCGCGATGTTGGCCAGGATCATGAACAGCACCCAATACCAGTATTCAGACCGCTGCGCGCGCCCGCTGAACACAATGTATTTTCGGAAACAGGTTTGAACGGCTGTCGCGAAATCCATAGAACTTCCTAAGATTTGTTACCAATTTTAGTCTCTTGACCCGAGCGCATCCTGGAAATGTTGTCCGAATGCCGCCACCAGATCAAAACCGCCATCACGGCCGCCATGCCGCTTGCCGTGGGCATGCCCAAAAGCGCCAGCCAGACGGGCGTCGCGGCGGCAGAAATCAGGGCGGCCAATGACGAATAGCGCAGCAAAGCCGCAACCAGCAGCCAGGTCGCGCAGGCGGCCAGCCCGGCCCAGAAATTCAATGCCAGGATCAGGCCAAGGAATGTCGCAACCCCCTTGCCGCCGCGAAACCGCAGCCAGATCGGAAAGAGATGCCCCAAAAACGCGCTGAGCCCGGCCAGTTGCGCCGCATCAGCGCCGAAATAACACCCGGCTAACAGAACCGCCAACGCGCCCTTGCCCGCGTCAAAGATCAACGTCAACGCCGCCGCTGGCTTGTTGCCGGTGCGCAAAACATTGGTAGCACCGATATTGCCTGAACCGATCTCGCGCAGATTGCCAAGGCCCATCACGCGCGCCAGCACTATACCAAACGGGATGGAGCCCAGCAGGTAAGACGCGATTGCCACGACAAGCAGCGCCAGAGGCGCGGTTTCAAGTGCTGGAAACATTATCCGGGTTCTCCGTAAACCAGATTGCCACTGACATAGGTGGCGATCACCTTACCCTGCATTCGGCGACCGTCAAACGGGGTATTCTTGGATTTCGATTTCAGCTTGAATCGGTCCAGCACAAAGGGCGCATCCGGGTCAAACAGCACCAGATCGGCAGGTGCACCAACCGCCAGTCGCCCGGCGTCAAGGCCAAGGCGTTTGGCCGGGTTTAGCGCGATTGCGCGAAACAGGGTTGGCAAATCCAACGCCCCGGCATGGACAAGCTGCATGGCCGCAGGCAGCAGGGTTTCAAGGGCGACGGCGCCACTTGCAGCCTCTTCAAAGGGCAGGCGTTTGCTTTCCTCGTCTTGCGGGGTGTGCATCGAACAGATGATGTCGATCAGACCTTCGCTGACGGCTTCCACCACCGCCAGGCGATCCTGTTCGGCCCTGAGCGGGGGTTTTACCTTGAAAAACGACCGGTAATCGGCAACGTCCAACTCGTTCAGCGTCAGGTGATGGATCGACACCCCGGCTGAGACATCAAGCCCGGCCTCTTTCGCGCGCCGAAGGGCAGGGAGGGCCGCGCGGGTCGTGATCTGATCGGCGTGATAGCGCGCTGAGGTCATTTCAACCAAAGCCAGGTCACGCTCCAACCCGATGCGTTCAGCCATTGGCGAAACCCCTGGCAACCCCTGCTTGGTGGCAAACTTGCCGCTTGTTACTGCGGCCCCACGGCTAAGGCCCGGATCCTGGGGGTGGCCGATCACCAGCGCGTTCAGGGCGTTGGCATAGGTCAGGCAGCGTGCGAAAACCTTGGGGTCGGTGGTAACCGCATCACCGTCGGAAAAGGCCAGCGCCCCAGCATCCAGCAGAAAGCCGATCTCGGTCATTTCCTGGCCTTGCCGCGCCTTGGTGAGGGCGGCCATCGGATGCACCCGGATATCAGTTTCTTCGCGCGCCCGGTTCAACACAAAGGCCAAGGTTTCCGGTGTGTCGATCGCAGGCGACGTGTCGGCCCGCATTACAATCGTGGTCACGCCCCCGGCGGCAGCAGCCTGCCCGGCGGTGCGAAAGCTTTCTTTGTGCCGCTCCCCCGGTTCGCCGATTTTCACACCGATATCAACGATGCCCGGCGCCAGGCATTTGCCTTTGCAATCAACCACGATGCCGGTTGACAGGGTCACGCCTGCGTTTTCCGGTTTGTCTGGCACGATCTGCGTGATCCTGCCGCGCGTCACCGCGACCGAGCCCATAAACACCTCCCGGCTTTCCGGGTCGATCAGGCGGGCATTTGTCAGCAACAGATCAGTCATCGGGCAGCTTTCTGAACTTCGCGGAATTTGGCGTAAACCTCGCGACCGTTTTCGATCCGCTCAAACCTCAGTTTGACCGTGGTTGTGCCGTTCTTGGTGCGGCGCATCTCGGTGGCAAACAGGACCGAGGCGGGTGAGCCTTCGACGAATTCCAGTCGCGTGTCGGCAGTGATCGGATAGGATTTCAACTTCTTGCCCAGCAAAGGCAGGTTTGAGGCAATGAAGGCGCGTTTGTTGGTCAGGGTGTACCAGCTTCTGCCGCGTTTAAAGGCGCTGTAAAACAGCGTGCCAAAGGCGATGCCGATGCCGACCGTGAAATGGATCAGGCCGAACATCCAGAAAAATCCGCCTGCCATTGAGGCCATCACCATCCAAAACAGCGCGAACCCGGCGAAGAACAAACCGAATATCATGGTAAAGATATTGCTGGCGCCCCAGGCAATCTTGCTGTCGGGGCGGCCTTGCCAGATGATGTCTTCATCCGCGTCAAGGATGCCTTCCCAGCCATCGGTCGCAGTCATGGTCGTGCCTGTTCGGTTGCACCCGTGCGACGGTTCTGAACCAGAAGTTCCATCGCCGCCATGCGCACCGCCACACCCATTTCAACCTGATCCTGAATGACCGAGCGGTTGATGTCATCGGCCAGGGTTCCGTCGATCTCGACCCCACGGTTCATCGGGGCCGGGTGCATCACGATGGCGTCAGGTTTGGCATGACCAAGCTTTTCAAAATCAAGGCCGTAGCGATGATAAAACTCACGCTCAGACGGGATGAAACCGCCATCCATCCGCTCTTTTTGCAAGCGCAGCATCATCACCACGTCCACATCCTTGAGGCCCGCGCGCATGTCGTCGTAAACTTCGACCCCGAAATCCTCGATCCCGGCGGGCATCAGGGTTTTCGGGCCGATCAGGCGTATCCGGTTCTCCATCTTGCCCAGCAGCATGATGTTGGACCTCGCCACCCTCGAATGGGCAATATCGCCGCAAATTGCAATGTTCAGCCGATGCAATCGCCCCTTGGCGCGGCGGATCGTCAGCGCGTCCAACAGGGCCTGGGTGGGATGTTCATGCCGCCCGTCGCCTGCGTTCAGCACCGCGCAATTGACCTTTTCCGCCAGCAGGTTAACCGCACCCGAACTGGGGTGGCGCACGACCAGAAGGTCAAGATGCATGGCGTTCAGGGTCAGCGCCGTGTCGATCAGCGATTCGCCCTTTTTGATCGACGAGGTCTGCATCGACATGTTCATCACATCGGCCCCCAAGCGCTTGCCGGCCAGCTCAAAACTGGCTTGCGTCCGGGTTGAGTTTTCAAAGAACATGTTGACCTGGGTCATGCCCTTTAGCGCGTCGGCATGTTTGTGGGACTGGCGGTTCAGATCAACGTAATGGTCGGCACGATCTAGGATGGCAAGAATATCGTCCCGGGACAGGGGCTCAATCCCCAGAAGATGTCGCGCGGAAAAACCCATTCGCTCTCTCAGTTTTGGCCGTTTGGCGTTTTATAGGTGGCGGGGCGCAGGCAAACAAGGGATTTACGCCCGTGCTGGCCGGGCATAATGTTAGGCTGAAAGGGAATCCCAATGAGCATAGCTGTAACAGAGCCGGGTATCACGTTTTCCGAGGCCCTTGCGATGCTGGACTGGCAGATTGACCTTGGCGCGGATGAAGCCATCGGGGATGCCCCGCTCAACCGCTATGAAACGGCAGAAGACATGGCAAAGCTTGCTGCCGCAAAGCCCCTTGCCGCGCAAAAAGCTGAGCCACCGCCAGCAGCCCGCCCGCCCAGTGATGCCGAGCAATCCGCCAAAGCCATCACTGCGGCCACCCGTTTGGCCGGGGCTGCGCGTAATTTGTCGGAATTGCAGGAAGCCCTGGCGGCTTATGAGTTTTGCACCCTCAAGAAAGGCGCGCGAAACCTGGTGTTTGCCGATGGCAATCCGGCGGGCCGAGTGATGATCATTGGCGAGGCCCCGGGACGCGACGAGGATCTTGCCGGCAAGCCTTTTGTGGGCCGTGCGGGGCAATTGCTTGATAAAATGCTGGCCGCGATTGATTTGGCGCGGGGGACCGAGGCGGCGGCGCAAGCGGTTTACATCACTAATGTCCTGCCTTGGCGGCCACCCCAAAACCGCGATCCCAAGCCCGAAGAAATCGCCATGCTGTTGCCGTTTCTGAAACGCCATATCGAATTGGCGCAGCCGGATGTTTTGATTTTGATGGGCAACATTGCCTGCCAGGCCTTGCTTGGCAGCTCCGGCATCACGCGGCTTCGCGGCACATGGGCCAAGGTCATGGGCCTGCCTGCGATGCCGATGTTTCATCCGGCCTATCTGTTGCGGACGCCCGCGCGCAAACGCGAAAGCTGGGCTGATCTATTGGAAGTGAATGCACGGCTTAAGGAAAAAACAGATGTCGCAAATTAGTCCTGGCAACGCGTTTATACCGCTGAACATCGCGGTCCTGACCTTGTCTGACAGCCGCGCGCTGGCCGATGACCGGTCAGGTCAGGTGCTTGTCGAGCGGATTGAAAAAGCGGGCCATAGGGTTGCGACCCGGGAAATCCTGCCGGATGAACGGGCGGAAATCGCCGGGCTTTTGCGCACATGGTCGCTTGATCCAAAAATCGACGTGGTGATTTCCACCGGCGGCACCGGCCTGACCGGGCGCGATGTCACGGTGGAGGCGCATCGGGACGTTTACGAAAAGGAAATCGACGCCTTTTCGACCTTGTTCACCATGATTTCCGTACAGAAAATAGGCACCTCGGCAGTGCAATCCCGGGCCTGTGGTGGCGTGGCAAACGGCACCTATATGTTTGCACTGCCCGGCAGCCCCGGTGCCTGCAAGGATGGTTGGGACGAAATCCTGGTGCATCAGCTTGATTACCGCCACGCGCCTTGTAATTTTGTCGAAATCATGCCCCGTCTGGAAGAAAACAAACGACGGAAATGATTGCCGCGCACGTTTTGTTGCATAGCCATAGAAATCACTTGGCGGCATGATAACCTTTGCCGTCGCGAACACGCCGCACGACCCGGAGGTCACAATAGATGAGATTCATGCAACGCAGCTTGATGGGTTTGTTCTTACTTGCGCTGACGCTGGGACTTCTGGCTTTGGCCGCAGGCTCGGTTCGGACAACCCTGGAAGAGCGCTGGGCCCGTCAAAGCGTCAGCCGACCGGCGCGCGAGCGGGTGTTTTCGGTTAACGTCGTGCAAGTGACGCGCACTGATGTCAGCCCGGTCATCACGACTTATGGCGAAATCCGCAGCCGCCGCACCCTTGATTTACGCGCGCCGATCAGCGGCACGATTGTCGAACTGTCGCCGAATTTCATCGAAGGCGGGCGGATTAAAGCTGGTGAGTTGCTGGTTAGGCTCGATCCCGCCGACGCGCAATCGGCCCTTGATGTCAGCTTGACCGAACTGACCGAGGCGAATGCAGAACTCACCGAAAGCCGTGCGGCCCTTGAACTTGCGCATGACGAATTGGCCGCCGCCCGCACCCAGGCCAAGCTGCGCCAGGCCGCGTTAAGGCGTCAGGAAAACCTGCTGGAACGCGGTGTCGGCACCGAAGCCGCCGTTGAAACCGCCGCCTTGGCCTTGTCAGCGGCGGATCAGGCGGTTTTGGCCAAGCGGCAGGCCCTGGCCCAGGCTGAAGCGCGGGTAAACCGGGCCGGAACGGCGCTGTCCAAACGCGAAATCGGCCTGGAAGAAGCCCGCCGTCGCCTGCGCAACACCGAAGTTTTCGCTGAATTTGACGGGGTGCTGAGCACCGTCAGTGTGTTGCAGGGGGGGCTGATTGGCACCAATGAACGGATCGGGCGGCTGATTGACCCCAGTGCGATTGAAGTGACCTTCCGGCTTTCAAGCGTGCAATATGCGCGGCTGGTTTCGGCCAATGGCGGCCAAGCCACCGGTGATGTGAAGGTGCGGCTGGACCTGTTTGGCGAGGCTGTCACCGCCAAAGGCGTGATCGAACGCGTCGGGGCGGAGGTTGGCGATGGCCAGACCGGGCGCCAGATTTTTGCCCGCCTGCCTGCCGAAAGTGCCGTGACCTTCCGGCCCGGTGATTTCGTCAGCGTCGAAGTGGTTGAACCACCGCTTGAGCAGGTTGCGGTTTTGCCCGCAACCGCGCTTGACGCGTCCGGCAATGTGCTGGTGCTGGGCGAAAACGAACGTCTTGAAGAAGTCAGCGTGAACATCCTGCGCCGCCAGGGCGATACAGTGATCCTTCGCGCGCGGGAACTTTATGGCCGTGAAATCGTCGAGGCCCGCTCGCCCGTTTTAGGGGCCGGTATCCGCGTCAACCCTGTGCGCAAGGATGCGGCTATTCCTGATGCGCCGGAAACTTTGGAACTGACGCCCGAACGCCGTGCAAAGCTGATCAAGTTCATCGAAGCGGCTCCCAATTTACCCCAGGACGTCAAAGACAGGATCATAACCCGCCTCAACCAGGATCAGGTGCCGGTGGAA
>Ga0307929_1002024_pt1 | contig 13885 bp, 13 predicted proteins | sample AceLakmetage1330_FD_203160 | JGI IMG/M metagenome (GOLD analysis project Ga0307929, IMG submission 203160) | Saline water microbial communities from Ace Lake, Antarctica - #1330 | ecosystem: Environmental > Aquatic > Non-marine Saline and Alkaline > Saline | place: Antarctica: Ace Lake...
TCGCTATCGAACCAATCAAGGAATTCCTGATAGGTTTCAGGATAATCAATGCCAGCAACTGGATGGTCATTTTGCATGCTGCAAATCTATATGCAGGGGCCACTTGCGTCAACTTGATACCCCGCTATCATTATATGACATATGCGTCCGATTTTGTGGAGTGTAGACGCGGTGTCCTCACTGCGTTTTTCTGTTGCGGGTTGAACGCGGTGAGGACACCGCGTCTACGTTTTCCAAGCATCCGCCTTCGCCAACCTCCGACGCAGAAGCTATGGAGGTCAGGCGGCTACGGCGGGACAGGTTGGAAATTCGGTGCTGACGGAGCAGCACCCTCCGGAGGGTTTCGCTCTGTCGAAACCAGAAATTATTTGTTTTTCCAGCCTTGTTCGCGGAGGGATTGTTTTGCGGTGGCGGATTCTTTGCGCATGCGGATGAAGTGGTCGCAGCGCTCTTTGGCGATGGTTCCGGCTTCGACGGCGGCGATGACCGCGCAGCCCTTGGTGTTGACGTGGGCGCAGTCGCGGAATTTGCAATTTATTTCGAGCGCGACGATGTCTTCGAAGGTTTCGTCGATCCCGGCGGCGGTGTCGAGGTGGCCGAGTTCGCGCATGCCGGGGGTGTCGACCATGAGCGATCCATTTTTTAGAACAATGAGTTCGCGCCACGTGGTGGAGTGGATGCCTTTGCCGTCTTTTTCGCGGACGGGTAGGGTGAAGTATTCGTCTTCTTTGCCGAGCAGGCTGTTGATGAGCGAGGTTTTTCCGACCCCAGAGGGGCCGAGCAGGCAGTAGGTGCCGGAGGGCTTGAGCAGTCGTTTCACGCTTCGCATCCCGGAACCGGTGGTGTTGCTGATGGCGATCACTTCCACGTTGGGCAGGCGCTCTTTTACTTCAGTCATCCGCTCGTTGAGTTCGCGGCGGGGAAGTAGATCTTTTTTGCTCATCAGCACAACGGGTGTGATGCCGCTGTCGTGGACGATGGAGAGGTAGCGTTCGAGTTTGCGCAGGTTGTAGCCTTTATCGAGGGTGTGGACGACGAAGGCGGTGTCGATGTTGGCGGCGATGAGTTGATAGCCGATTTCGCGCCCGACGGTTTTGCGTTTCAATTCGGTTTTGCGTTTGAGGACGGAGTGGATGACGGCAAAGCCGTCTTCTTTGTCGAAGTCTTTGGCCAGCACCCAGTCGCCGACGGTGAGGTAATTTTTATTTGCGCGCGCTTCGTGGCGTAGTTTGCCGGTGCTTTTGGCCGGGCGGGTTTTGTCGCCATCGCAGATGTCGCTCCAGCCTTTATGGATGGCGGTGACGCGCGCAGCCGTCCAACCGTCTCCGGCGGAGAGGTCGATCTGGTCTTTAAACCAGTCGCTAAAACCAAATTCTTCTGCGGTCATGAGTATAGCTCCAAAAAGTCAAAGTGAAGGTTTTGAGGGACGGACAAAATGCCCGGTCTGAGCAGGTTTGGGATATCGATCAGGAAATCCGAATGGGTTAGCTTTTCTTCGAGGTTGAGGCGGAGTTGCTTGTCGGTGACGGGGGTTCCGTCATTTTTCATGATTTGTCGGAAGGCGCTCATGACGCGCGACCAGTCGATGTCGGCGTGTTGGTCGGCATACCACAGATCAAACAGATCGCGGCCTTTTCGTCGCTGGTAGAGCGCGCGGACTTTGGTGGCGAGCAGTTCTTCTAGTTCAAAGGTGGTGAGCTCGGCAGAACCGCTGAACCACGGGGAATCTACCGTATAACTCTTTTTCATTGTGCCGAAAATAAACTGGTGCTCGCGGCAGTTGATTTCGACTTTCAGCCGCATGTTGATGACGGGTTCCACTTCGGTCTCAAAGCGGAAGATCAAGGTGGTGTTGCGGTCCTTCTGCTTGATTTTAGGCGCGCCTAGATATCCGAGGATTTCGCGGAGCCGATCGATGACCGGCCCGATGGGCTCGGCTTTGACTTGGACGAGGTCGATGTCTTCGGAATAGCGCGGTGCAGGGGCGAAGTAGAGCTTGTGTAGTGCGGTGCCGCCTCGGAAGGCGAGAGCCTCTCCCAGTAGCTCATCCGAGAATATTTCGACCAGCGCACGGGAAAGAACTAAGTCCTGTTCGACCTGCGCGTCGCCGATCCACGGCACGGCATGCTTCCAGTTGGTGATGAATGCGCGGGGGATCACAGTTCATTCTCCAGATTGATATTGATGGCTACTTTCCACCGCTTGCTGATCGGGCAATTCGACTTTGCGTCAGATGGATTCAGCGGGATGTGGAAGAATGATCGGGGTTGTAACGCTTCCCAAACGGCATCGGCCAGTGATTTCTCATCAAGGACTTCCTCAAGAACATAGCCGAGCCGCTGCAAGGCGGTGGCCGGGGTGGCAGGGCTGACTCTTAATTTTTTGGGAGCCATGCACTCCACCAGTTCTTCCAAGACCGCGGTGACGGGGCCAATACCTCCGGATTGTTTCAGGTAGGTCATTAGGTCGATCGCGGTCAGCTCGGGTGAGGAGACGTTGATGTAGCCTGCGGGGGTTTTCTTCTGTTCGACTCCACCCTCTGGCATGGCTGATTTCACTGGGAATCGGATCTTTAAATTATTGAGTTCAATGGGGCGGATGGAGGGCTTTTCAGTGATGACGGAAAAGCTTTGCGGTTGTTGGTGACCCGCTCCGTGGAGTGCTGCGGCAGAGAGTAATCCGACATAGTAGGATCGGTCTAGGTGGCGCATAAATTCCCCGACGAACATTTCCGGCGGTAACATTCCGGCATGTCGGTGTTCGGGCGGGATGATGATGTAGAAGCCGTTTCGAATCTGCTGAATGGTTTTATTCCGGTTCAGCCGTTGCAGACACTGTCGAATTGCCACGTCTCCTGCTTCGAACTGTTCGAGTAGTTCTTCGCGGGTAAAAGTATAGCGTCCGTTCGCAAGCAGGGACTCAATATAGCTATCTAAGTAGGGTTTCATTAGTTTTCGTTTGCAAAACGTATGGATAATCCATTTGTTTTGCAAACAAAAACTAATTTGGTCGGAGTTTCCAGAGGTTGGAAATGGGGGCTCTTAATTTTCTAACCCTTGATGCCACCGACAAAAGTCGATTTCATATCAAATCACACCTTTAAACGTGTGACATAAAAAGTCGCAACATGTTTTAGTAAAGATGGTTATGGAAGTTTTTATGGTCTGTCCCATACATTTGAATGTATGGAACAGAAATAGTCGTAACCGATTGTGTATAAGGTGATTAAGGTTTTGAAATGCTGATAAAATTTTATGATGGTAATTCTTGAGCCTGACTTTTGTCGGTGGCATCAACCCTTGGAAAATGGGCAGGAAAAGTTCCAAACATTGGAATGTACAACCTGGGTCGTGGCCTATGTAGATCCACCCTGAATCTCGCCTAATCTCAATCTGCCGGGAAGATTAAGATTATAAGCAAGATTAGGATTCGGAAGAGAGGAGTTCTTCCGTTGTGGGCCAGTCGATACAGCCGTCGGTGATGGATTGCCCGTATTTCAGGTTGTCGCTGATGGGTTGGTTGCCCGCCTCAATAAAGCTTTCGAGCATGGCGCCGATCACGGGGCAACCGGGCTGTTTGCGTTGTTCCAATAGATCGTTCCAAACATCGGCCTGTCGCGACGGGTCTTTTTCTGAGTTGGCGTGTGAGCAGTCGACCATCATGACTTCGGGGCGGTTGGCGGCTTTGAGTTTTAGTGCGGCCTCGGCAACGGCGTCGGTTTGATAGTTGGTTTTTCCGCCGCCGCCGCGCAGGACGAGGTGGGTGTTGGGGTTGCCGGTGGTCTGGACGATGCTGCTGTGGCCTTCCTGGTCGATGCCGAGAAAGCTGTGCGGGCTTTGGCAGGAAAGCAGGGCGTCGATGGCGCGTTGGACGCTTCCGTCGGTGGCGTTTTTGAGGCCGACGGGCATGGAGAGACCGCTGGCCATTTCGCGATGTGTTTGCGATTCGATGGTGCGCGCGCCAATGGCGGCCCAGCTGACGAGGTCGGCGGTGTATTGCGGAATGATCGGGTCGAGAAATTCGGTGGCAATCGGCAGGCCGAGTTCGAGGATGTCGAGCATGAGCTGGCGGGCGGCGCGCAGGCCGTATTGCATGTCGTAGGAGTCGTCAAGGTGCGGGTCGTTGATAAACCCTTTCCACCCGACGGTGGTGCGCGGTTTTTCGAAGTAGACACGCATGACGAGCAGGAGTTTTTCCTGCACGTCTTGATTTAGAGAGGCGAGGCGTTTGGCGTAGTCGAGCGCGGCTTTGGGGTCGTGGATGGAGCAGGGGCCGGTAATGACTAGCAGGCGCGGGTCGGAGCGGTCGAGCACCGCGCGGACAGCGGCGCGGCTGTTCAATACCGTTTCTTGCGATGGCTCGCTCAGAGGCAATTGGGTTTTGAGTTCCAGCGGAGTAATCAACTGGGTGACGCTTTCGACGCGCAGGTTTTCAGTCTTTTGGGATTCGAAATTCATGCCGCGGAGTATATAGATGGAGAGATGAATAAAACAACGATTAACCGGCCGCGGCCGCAGAGAATTCCCGTTCGCCAGATTGCGGTGAGTCTGACGGTGATGCTGATTGCGAGCGGTCTGCTGTGCGGATGCGCGATGATGCCGGGGCCTTCTCTGGAGGAAAAGGCAGGGCAGATTCTGATGGTCGGTTTCCGAGGGGAGTCCGTTGATGAGAACAGCCCGGTCGTGCGTGATGTTCGCGATTTTCATCTGGGCGGGGTCATTCTGTTTGATGTGGATGTGGCGCTCGGAGAACCTCGCCGTAACATCCAGTCACCGGAACAGCTGGCTCGGTTGACATCGACTCTCCAGTCGTTTGCTTCCAGACCTCTGCTGATTGCCATTGATCAGGAGGGCGGACGGGTAAACCGGCTGAAGCCAGAATACGGTTTTCCCGAGACGCTGTCTTTTCAGGAGCTGGGAGAGGCGGACGAGGTTGCTTTTACTTATCAGGAAGCGCGGAGTCTGGCGGCGGCGTTGTCTGCGGCGGGAATTAACCTGAATCTCGCTCCGGTTGTTGATCTGGCGGTAAATCCGGATAATTTTATCGTCAAAAAGGAACGAACGGTTTCCGCAGATCCAGACGCGGTGCGGAGGCATGCCGCGCAGTTTATTCAGGCGCATCATGATGCGGGCGTTCTCTGCACGCTGAAGCATTTCCCGGGACACGGCAGTTCGGCGACCGATTCCCATCTGGGGCTGACTGATATCACCGATACATGGCAACCCGTGGAAGTTGAGCCCTTCCGCCAGCTGTGCTCGGAAGCCGATGCGGTGATGACCGCCCATGTTTTCCATCGCGCCCTTGATCCGGATTGGCCCGCGACGCTTTCCCAAAAGATCATCACGGGGCTTCTCCGCGAAGAGCTTGGCTATGCCGGTGTTGTGATCAGTGACGATCTGGGCATGAAGGCCATCGCGGATCACTACGGGTTTGAGACGGCAGTGGCGCAGGCTCTGAACGCAGGAGTTGATATTCTTCTGATTGCCAACAATGCGGAGTATAATCCCGACACGGTTCCGCTTGCGGTTCAAACGATTGTTCAGCTGGTGCAGTCCGGGCGGGTCAGCGAAGCGCGTATTGATGAGGCCTTCCGGCGAGTTCAGCAATTAAAGTAAAAGGGTTCCCAATGAATAAAAAAATGATTTTAGAGGCCGTGCTCGCTGAATTGGAGAATGATCTCCATCGGTTGCAGGCCGCGAACGAAGATGCTTCGGCTGGAGCCACATCGAATGAGGCGCGCGCGGAGACCAAATGGGACACCTGCGGACTGGAATCTTCGTATCTAGCGCGCGGGCATGCGATGCAGTTTAAGGCGCTGGCGGCGAGTGTTCATGAGTTACGGGCGTTTCCGTTGCCGGTATTTAGCGGCAAGCCGATCGGGCTGGGCGCACGGATCGAGGTGGAGCAGGGCGGCGAGGCGATGCTTTTCTTTTTGCTGCCGTGCGGGGGCGGGGTGGAGGTGACGGTGGAAGGTCGTGAGATCACGGTCATTACGCCGGAGTCGCCGGTCGGCGCGGCACTGCTCGATAAAAAAGAGGGCGAACCCTACTCGTTCCGCGCCGGATCAATCGGAAAGATTCTCACAGTCAGTTAGTTTTCCTCTTCGAGTTATCTCAGGACAGGCAACCCATGGAAGCAATATGAAAAAATGTCCATTTTGTGCCGAAGAAATTCAGGATGAGGCGATTCTGTGTCGCTACTGCAATCAGTTTTTAACACCCGAGCAACAACCTGTGCCGTGGTATTTGAAGCCGGGGTTCCTCTTTACTGCCGTCTTTGTTGCGGGGCCTTTTTCGATTCCGCTGTTTTGGATCCACCCGCGATATAGCCGCCGTAAAAAATTGATTTGGACGCTGATTATTCTCGTTGTGAGTTTCTGCGTGTGGGGCGTGATGCAGAAATCTATACAATCTATTGGGGACTACTACGGCACGCTCGATTACCTGCTTCAGCAGTAAAAAACAAGCCGTCATGCAATGACCCTTGCGCCGGTTGCCCATTATGGGTAGAACTCTCTGATTCATTATGAGTATTACACCCAATAGAGAAGCGTTTTTAGAGAAGGCGAAGCAGGGGAACCTGATTCCGGTCTGGAAGGAAATTCTGGCCGATCAGGAGACGCCGGTTTCCGCCTATGAGCGGGTGCGCACTTTTTTGCGTGAAAAAGATCAGGCGTCACATACCTGGATGCTGGAAAGTGTCGAGGGCGGCGAGCATATCGGGCGCTATTCCTTTATCGGCGGCAGCCCGCGCGCGATCATCCGCGCCAACGGCATGTCCACGGTGATTACAGAAGGGGATCGCGTCAGCGAAGTGAACAACGCGGATCCGCTGGATGTGCTCAAAGACTACATGACGCGCTATCAGCCGGTGAAAGATCCGGCGCTGCCGCGCTTTATCGGCGGAGCCGTCGGCTTCATGGGCTACGAAATGATCTCTGTGTTTGAGCCGCGTGTTCCAGTCATCACTGAAGATGTAATCGGCAATCCCGATATGGTGCTGATGGTCACCAACGCCATCATTATTTTCGACCGCGTCAATCACAGCATGAAGGTCGTCGCCAACGCCTATGTTGAGGACGATGTGGACAAGGCCTATGACGAAGCGCTCGCCGAAATCGACGAGCTGTGCGAAGCGCTCCAGCAATCGGTCAACCGGGTGTTGATCGACGCGCATGCAGATGTCGAACCGATTGAGCCGGAGTCGAACACCACGCCGGATGAATTCCGCGCCATGGTGGGTAAGGCACAGGAATACATTCGCTCGGGCGACATCATCCAGACCGTGATCTCCCAGCGCTTCGAAGTGGAAAACAGCGCCGATTCGCTTGATGTCTACCGTGCACTGCGCGCCATCAATCCATCGCCCTACATGTTCTGCCTCGACCTGGGCGAAAGTGCACTGGTCGGTGCGTCACCCGAAATCCATGTGCGCTGCGAAGATGGGCAGGTTGAGGTCCGCCCGATTGCTGGCACCCGCCCGCGCGGCCTGACCGAAGACGAAGACCTTGCGCTCGAAAAAGATCTGCTCGCCGACCCCAAAGAAATTGCTGAACATGTTATGTTGGTCGATCTCGGCCGCAACGATGTGGGTCGTGTCTGCGAATTCAATAGCGTCACGGTGCCCGAACAGATGGTCATTGAGCGCTACAGCCATGTCATGCACATCGTCTCTGATGTGAAGGGAACGCTGTCGCAGGAACATGATGCCTATGACGTCATGCGCGCAACCTTTCCTGCCGGAACGGTCAGTGGTGCGCCGAAAATTCGCGCCATGGAAATCATTGCCGAGCTTGAAAAATCGAAACGCGGGCCGTACGCCGGGGCCGTCGGCTATTTCAGCTTCGACGGCAACCTCGACTCTTGCATCACCATCCGCACAGTGGTGCTGGATAAAGACAAAGCGTACGTACAGGCGGGGGCGGGCATCGTCGCCGACTCGGTCCCCGAAATGGAATATCAGGAAACCCGCAACAAAGCCCGCGGCATGATGAAAGCACTGGCTCTCGCGCGGCATTATGCCGCAGCCAGAAAAGGAAACTTGAAACCTGAAACTGGAAACCTGAAAAAGGCAGGGGGATAATTATGGATAATAGTTCTACATTTCACATTTCACATTTCAAGTTTCAGGTTTCATCATGATTTTGGTCATCGATAACTACGATTCGTTCACCTACAACCTCGTGCAGTATCTTGGCGAGCTGGGTGCGGAGATGAAAATTTTCCGCAACGACAAAATCACCGTCGCCGAAGCCGCTGCGCTGAAACCCAAAAAGGTATTGGTCAGTCCCGGCCCGTGTACGCCGCATGAGGCGGGAATTTCGTGCGACATCATCCGTGAATTCGGCCCGCGCATTCCGTTGCTCGGCGTTTGCCTCGGTCATCAGTCGATCGGTGAAGTGTACGGCGGAAAAGTCGTTCGCGCGGAGCGTCTGATGCACGGGAAAACCTCGCCGATGCTTCATCACGGCGAAAGCGTGTTTAAAGGCCTTCCGAGTCCGTTCGATGCCACACGCTACCATTCACTCATTTTGGAGCGAGAGAGTCTTCCGGCCTGCCTGAAGATCACGGCCGAAACGGCCGAGGGCGAAATCATGGGGGTTCAGCACACCGAGCATCCGGTGCACGGCGTCCAGTTTCATCCCGAATCCATTCTCACCCAGCACGGAAAACAATTACTCAAAAACTTTTTGGAGATCGTATGACCAATAATGACACTTTTCGCCGATTGCGCTATGCGTTGAACAAAAACGATATCGCGATGGCTCAGATCACATCCAAATCCGGACGGGAAACGACTGAGGCAGAAGTCATCAACTGGCTGAAGTTCGAAGACGAACCGGAGTTTGCCACGCTGTCCGATTCAAGTCTCTGCAGCTTTCTCGATGGGTTGATCGTTGAAAAACGGGGCCCGCATCCTTCCGGTAATGTACCGAAGCCCCTCGAGTTTTTATCCAACAATGAAGTCCTGAAAAAGCTGCGTATTGCTATGAACTTGCAATCGGATGGCATGCTCGCGGTGTTTAAAAAAGCGGAGTTTGATGTCTCTAACGCCGAGCTGGGATCTTTTTTCCGCCGGGCGGATCATCCTAAATTCGCCCAATGCCCCGAACAGGTTCTCCGCAAATTCATCACCGGTCTCAGCAACTAGGGCTGTAGATTTTTTGGATCTATTGTCCGATCATTTTTGCCGCTGTGATCAGCACCTCTGGCGCCAGCCGTATTTTGTAATCGGGGTTGACATAGCTGAAGGCGATTAGGCCGTCAGGCTTAACAATAAAAACGGCAGGAACCGGCAGTTGATGGTGTGTCTCGCCGGAGTCTGCCTTTGATTAGGATCTTTACGGCTTAGCGGCTTAAGTGAGCGGAGCGAACGGGCGAGAAACAATCTCTCTATTCCATTATTCCAATCTTCCACCATTCCAGTATCTTTCCTTCATGTTTTTCGATACTCATGTTCATTTTGATTCTTTCGTGGCCGATGGCTCGCTCGCAGCAATTCTGGAGCGCGCAGCAGGCAATGTTTCAAAAATGATTGCCGTCGGCGGCTCACCGGAGGCGAATGAGCTTTCGCTCCGGCTCGCTAGGGAGTTTTCCGGCCGGATTTTTGGTTCGGTGGGTTACGACCGCGACCTCGCGGGCGATGCCAACGACCTCGCCGCCTTGCGCGAACTGGCCGCGCGCCCAGAAACGGTCGCCATCGGCGAAACCGGACTCGACTATTTTTATGAGCCGGAGAAAGCCAAACAACAGAAAGAGCTATTTTTCCAATGTTTGGAAGCTGCGGCCGAGGTTCAGGAGCCGGTGATCGTTCATACGCGCGATGCGGACGACGATACGCTAGGCATGCTGACCGATTTTTCCAAGGTTTGGAAAGGCGATCCGTCGCGCATCGGTGTGCTGCACTGTTTTACCCGCGATGAGACGTTTGCGAAGGCACTGCTCGATCTGGGCTTCTACATCAGTTTCAGCGGGATCGTCACGTTTCGTAATGCCGACCCGTTGCGCGAGGTGGCAACGTTTGTTCCGGAAGATCGTCTTTTGATCGAAACAGATTCACCTTATCTCGCGCCGATGCCTCACCGGGGCAAGCGCTGCGAGCCCGCTTTTGTTGTCGATACTGCCAAACGGCTTGCCGAGCTGCGCGGCGTTGCAGTAGAGTCGCTGGCGAAGGCGACAATGGACAACGCATTGCATCTGTTCGGCCTGTCGGAGGAAAAATCATGAAAAAAATTCTAGTTGTACTCATCGCGCTGGCGACCGCTGCTCACGGGCAGATGGTCCTCGTAACCGGCGACCGGGTCAGCCTGCGGGCCGCGCCCGAAGTCAATGCGGTGCTGCTGGACCGTGCGACGATCGGGGATCAGCTGGTATTGGCAGACAATTTGAATTCGGAGTGGGTCGGCGTACGCCCACCACAGAAAATCGATTTTTGGGTGAATGCAGACTACCTCCAGGATGAGGTCGTGCTTCCCGCGCGTCTGAATGTTCGTTCCGGCCCCAGTCTCAGCCATGGAGTCGTTGGCGTTGTTTCGCGGGGCGAAACGCTCACCGTTCGCGGGACGCTTGAAGGATGGGTTCGTGTTGCGCCGCCAGAAGCCGCCATCGTTTGGATCAGCCGCAGGTACACCGATTTTTCTTCGGTGGAACCGGCGCCGGTTGAACCCGTAAAACTAATGTCTGCGGATGTTCCTGTTTTGATTACCGGCACGGAAGCATCTGCTGTAGAGAATGAGTCCAATATTATCATTACGGTAGAACCGGTGGAGCCGGTTATGGCGGAAGTGGTTGAGGTAAAATCAGCGTCAACAACCGTTTTTCAGCCGATCATTAACGAGTTGATGATTGTTGCTGCCGAGATGGCAGCGTTGCCCGAGGCGCTGACCCCCGACCCCGTAAAAGAGCAGGGTGTAGCGGCACAGTTCGAGGGCATTCTCCGGCCAGCGAACTCGATTCTTTATAAACTGGTCGACCCGAAGTTTGAGCGCATTGTGGTCTGTTATGTTCGCGGAAATTCGGAGCAGCTGGAGATGTATGCCGGACGTTCCCTGATTCTCAGCGGACGGGCCTACTGGGCCGCAGGTCTGGAGCAACCGTTCCTCGTGCCAGAGAAAATCGAACCACGAATGAACACGAATGGACACTAATAATTGCAGGATCAGGTTTTCGTAATGATAAAAAGCCATTCGTGTGATTTCGTGTCCATTCGTGGTTAAACATATTGCCTCAATGAATCCATCCCAGAAAAGTAAAATGGATGACAGCCGCCTCGATGGACAGGTCGAGCGCATCGTTTTCCAAAATGAGGAAAACGGCTATGCCGTGATGCGCGTCAAGGTGCGCGGACACAAAGACCTCGTCACCGTGGTGGGTACGGCATCGAGCATCAATCCCGGCGAATGGCTGGCCGCCGATGGCGAGTGGATCACCGACGCCCATTATGGCTCGCAGTTTAAGGCGGAGTCGATGCGGGTCTCTTCGCCCGATACCATTGACGGAATTAAAAAATTTCTAGGCTCAGGGATCATTCGGGGTATCGGCAAAGAATATGCGGAGCGGTTGGTGAAAACCTTTGGGCGTGATGTCTTCGATGTCATCGAGCATTCGTCGGCCAAACTTCAGACGGTCGAAGGCATCGGTCCGGGGCGACGAGCCAATATCCATGCGGCATGGGAAGAACAAAAGGGCATTCGGGAGATCATGAGCTTTCTCTTTAGCCATGGCGTCAGCACCGCACGCGCCTTTCGGATCTACAAAACCTACGGCGAGCGCGCGATTGAACTCATTCAGCGCGATCCCTATTGCCTGGCCCGCGATATTCGTGGCATCGGGTTTCTGATTGCCGATGAAATTGCCCAGACGCTGGGTATCGCTAAAGATTCCGAACTGCGCGCCCGCGCTGGGATTGAATATGTTTTGCAGGAATTCACCTCCAATGGACACTGCGCCGCACCGCGCGGCGACCTGAAAACGCGCACGGTTGATCTGCTCGATATTCCCCCCGATCAGGTTTCTGCTGCGCTCGAGCATTTGATTGAAAACAAGCGTCTGATCCTCGACGAAGATCGAAAAGGGCGCATCCTGATTTATCTGCCCAAGCTCTACTTTGCAGAATGGAATTTTTCTAAAAAACTCACCGAGCTCAACTACGGTAAGCATCCCTGTCCGAAAATTGATTTTGAAAAGGCCCTCGATTGGGTGCAGAAAAAAACCCACATCGAACTTTCTAAAAATCAGTGTGAGGCTCTGAAGATTGCTGTGCAGGCAAAAGTGATGGTGATCACCGGTGGCCCCGGGGTCGGAAAAACCACCTTGGTCAATTCCATCATTCAGGTCTTGCGGGCCAAAGAGATGAAAATTGCGCTCTGCGCGCCAACCGGGCGCGCCGCCAAACGGCTCAGCGAAACCACCGGCCTTATCGCCAAAACGATTCACCGGCTACTGAAGTTTAATCCCGGAACCGGTGGGTTCGTTCACGACGACCGCAATCCGCTCAAGGGCGATATTTTCATCGTCGACGAAGCCAGTATGATCGATCAGGTACTCGCGCAGCAGTTTTTGCAGGCGATCCCGCAGCGCGCCGCCGTCATTTTTGTTGGCGATGCGGATCAGTTGCCGTCTGTCGGGCCGGGGCGCGTTCTCCGCGATATCATTGCCTCCAAGGTCGTACCGTCGATCAACCTGACCGAAATTTTTCGACAGGCCGCCGAAAGCCGCATCGTCACCGGCGCGCATCTCATTAATCAGGGGCAGCTTCCTGAGTTTCCGGAAGAGGGCGATAAATCGTCCGATCTTTATTTTGTTGAATCCGAAGAGACCTCTCGTGCGCTCGCCATCATTCAAAAAATGGTTAGCGAATCGATTCCCAAGCGGTTGGGCTTTAATCCAATTGAGGACATTCAGATTCTCACGCCGATGCAGAAGGGCGAACTCGGCGCAAAAAACCTCAATCAGGTGATGCAGGCATTGCTGAACCCGCGCGGAAATCAGGTTGAACGCTTCGGCGTTGTTTTCCGCGAAGGGGATCGCGTGATGCAGACGGAGAATGATTACGATAAAGAGGTCTTCAACGGCGACCTTGGCCGCATCCTCTCCGTGGACGAAACGAACGGCGACGTGGTTGTAAAAATTGATGACCAGCGGGTGACCTATCAGTTCCGCGAGTTGGATGAACTGGTGCATGCCTACGCCATCACCATCCATAAAAGCCAGGGCAGTGAATATCCCTGCGTCATCATTCCCATGCATACGCAGCACTATGTTCTTCTTCAGCGCAGTCTGCTCTATACCGCGGTCACTCGCGCCAAAAAGTTTGCGGTTCTCGTTGGAACCAAAAAAGCAATGGGTCTCGCCGTCAGTCGTGCCGAGTCCCGGAAACGCGTCACCACCCTCAAAGAGCGGCTTCAGTCTCAAAAGTAATCGCCACGAAAAACACGAAAGTTCACAAAAGGGGCTGCGCGTTTTCCAAGCCTTGGAAACCATACTTTGCAAGGTATGGTTTAATTCCAACCTTGGAAACGCAATCAGTCTCCGCCAAGGCTATAGCCTGACACGCGGGGCGTCGGCTCTGCTTTTCCAAGCATTGGAAACTGGGTCTGTATATATCACTACGTGATATATCGTAATGCGATATGTGTCCCGTGATCAAAGCATGGAGGATTGAGATTTCCGCGCCTTGGAGTAACTCCTTTCAATCTTGGGTGTCCCTGAATAATCACACCTTTTGAGGCGTGGGTTTCAAGAAGTGTAAGGGATATGAGAGGCAGACTGTAAATCAAAGTGTCCGAATTGGAATGCAAAGAGCCTCATGCCAGAATGAACCTTTCTTCATCAACGAAAACAAAGGAAAGGCACATCGACATGAGGCAGATTGAAGCTAGCAGGCT
>Ga0307929_1002025_pt1 | contig 13881 bp, 13 predicted proteins | sample AceLakmetage1330_FD_203160 | JGI IMG/M metagenome (GOLD analysis project Ga0307929, IMG submission 203160) | Saline water microbial communities from Ace Lake, Antarctica - #1330 | ecosystem: Environmental > Aquatic > Non-marine Saline and Alkaline > Saline | place: Antarctica: Ace Lake...
CGACAACCCGTTTGGTGTCTGGAAGTTGTGGGCTGAAATCGTGGTGCAATTTCCCGGCCGGACCTTCAAGTTCGATCACTCCAACGGCCTTGGCATTCTTTGCCTTGGCGATGCGGTTGAAAACGATATCCAGCGACTTTGCGGCCTGCCGGAAACCGACCGGCGGATCGTTAAAACCCTGCTTGCCGAGGCTGGCGACCAGATCACCGGCATGACCCGATTTGAGGCTGCTTTGATTGAAGAATGCGGCGGCACAATCACGCCCGGCCACATATTTGCCCGTGTCTGTGACTTGCCAGCTTTGCGATTGGCACAGCAAAATCGCCTGCGGCGGGCGGATGACACAAAAATTTCGGTGGGGGAGTTGTTCGCGCCTGTTGAAAGGCGGTTGACGGATAAGTTGCAGTCGGGGCTGGATGCACGGCTTGCCGGAATGGCGCACGAGATTACGGATCAACTTGGTAAGCATCTGGATCGACAAATGAACCAGATCCAGGCGCAGACCCAAGGGCTGATCGCGCAAACCCTCCCTGATGAACTGAAACCGCAACTTGCGGCGCTGCGGATGGATTTGGAGCCATGTTTGTATAAGAATCTACAAACCCGGTTGGATCAAGACCTTGAGGCGGGCCTCGCCGATCAAGAAGCGGTTTTCAGCGATATGCTGGAAAAACGCCTGACCAAGTTTCAGACTGCGGCAAGACCCAGGCAGCGCAAACTTGTGCAGGGTTTGATTGACGCGGCGGCGCAGGAAATTCAGGGGCAGCTCGACAGGCAATCTGAAAAGTCATGTCAGAAGAACGATGCCCAGGACGATTCGATCCTCTATCTGTCGGATGCGATTTCAGGGCAAGCCCAGGCGATTGCCATCCTGAAAGACTATTTGCAGGCGCTATATACCCATCCTTTGTTCAAGTAGCGCCAGCGCCTAGATCGTGCGGGCCATGTTGTCATCGTGATGCGCAATCGCGTCGTTCAGGTTTTCGTAGTAGGTCAGCTTACCGTCTTCCAAAACCGCTCCGGCCTGGCAATGGGCGCGAATCATATGCGCCGAATGCGACACCATGATCGCGCCGCTGTCTTTCAGCCGCGCCGCAAAAACCTGCTTTGACTTTTCCCGAAAGGCCAGATCACCGACCGCTGTGACCTCATCCACCAGATAAGTGTCAAACCTGATCCCCATCGACACCCCAAACGCCAGACGCGCCCGCATGCCGGATGAATAGGTGCGAAACGGCAGGTTGAAATGCCCGCCTAGCCGGGCGAAATCCGCAACAAAATGCAGCAGTTCGGCGGTATCCACACCATAGACCCGCGCGACAAACTTGACGTTCTGCGCGCCGGTCAATTCCGGGTGAAACGCACCACCAAATCCAACCGGCCAGGAGATACTTCCGGACGCCTGCACGGCCCCGCCGTCAGGGTCCATAGAGCCTGCGATCATCCGCAGCAAGCTGGTTTTTCCAGCACCATTGCGCCCCAAAAGCCCGACAAATTGACCACTTGGAAACACCGCGTTGATCCGGTCAGCGACGGTTTTATGATGCCCGTGCAAACGGTAGATCTTTGACAAATCCTGCAATTTTATCATAAGCTTACCGGCGGTCGCGAATGCTATAGATTACCAAGACCCCGATCGCCCATGTAAGGCCCAGAAACAAGGCCGCAACCCCGGCAAGCATCAATTGTTGCGGATATTGCGGGCTTTCGGCCAATGTCGGGCTGACATGGGCCGCCAGATACCGGCTTTGCCGCCGTGCCTCCGCCACCGCCAGATCATAAGACGACAGGGCGGCGATATAGGCTTTTTCGGCAAATTCCCGATCAACGATGAGAGCTTCATGGTCACTGATCAAGGTGGAAAACGCAGTGCGGTCGCTGCTGGAGGCGATGCCGAATTTCCGCCGCTCTTCCGATATCCGCTTTTCGATCACCTCGATCCGGCGTCGGGCCTGTTCGACCCTTGGATCGTTTTCGCGGGTGATTTCGCGCAGCAGATCCATGTTGATCAACGCCTCGGCCAGTTGGGTCTGAAGATTGTTCAAAAGCCCCATCTGGCTTTGAATATCAGCGGTCGGATCCATGATTTGGGTCTCATTTCGAAAGGCAACGATTGCCTGGCGCGCCCGTTTCAGACGGGTGACGGATTTTTCCAACTCGTCCCGCGCATGTCTGATCGTGTCCTCGCGCGCGATGGCGCTGAGTTGGTTAATCATGATGTCGCTTTGGCGGAAAACCTCAGCCGCGATGGCTTGCGCGTCCAGGGCGGTAAACGCTCGTGCCTCAACCTTGATCAGGCCGGTGCCGGGGTCGTAAGCGATGCGCAACATGCGCGGCCAATAGGCCGCCAGATCTTCAATCGCACTGTCTGGCGCCAGGGCAAAAACCGGGTCGCCCACCGTCTTGCCGTAGATTTTCCGCAGGTCAAGGGCGGCATCAACGCGCGAGATCATCTCCTGACTTTGAATATAATCAAACAGAATGTCCGTGTCTTTTGAGCTTCCGGCCGAAAGCGCGCTGATACCGCCCAGCAGTTCTATCGGCGAGGTGGTTTTTTCCTGACGCACCGAAAATCCAAGGGTGGAGGCATATTGATCCGCCGCGCGCGTCTCCAGATAGGTCAGAACCGCCGCCAGGGGCAGTATCACCAGCACGAAAAAGCTAAACAAAACGCCTATATGCCGACGCCGCAACCGCGCGTGGCCAGCAGGCGGGACGATCTGTAAGGGCGGTGAAACCGGGGCAGCGACCGTGCCGGGCGCGTGTTTTTTCAGGGTAGCGTCACGCATGGGCATCACCTGTCCTGGATTTCGGCAAGACAAGCGGCGGCTTTAGTAAATATTCACCATTTGTCAAAGACCTTCGGGCATATCCGAAAGCACCCCCGCCTCGCGCCCAGACAATAGGGACACCATGCTGACCTTTCCTAAACGCCAGAAATCCACAACCGCTCCCGGCACGTTTCGCGCCATCACAGCCCTTCTTTTGCGTGAAATGTCCACCACTTACGGCCGCTCGCCCGGCGGATATCTTTGGGCCGTGCTGGAACCCGCCGCTGGCATCGCGCTGTTGGCGGTGGTGTTTTCGATGATGTTTCGCGCGCCTCCTTTGGGCACAGATTTTGCGATGTTCTACGCCACCGGTTTTCTGCCCTTCCTGCTTTATTCTGAGGTCAGCACGAAAGTCGCACAATCCATCCGCTTTTCTCGCCCCTTGCTGTTTTACCCCAGCGTAACCTTCACCGACGCCCTGTTTGCGCGCGCGACACTGAATTTTTTGACGCAAATCGTAGTGTTTTTCCTGGTGATCACCGGCATCAGCCTGATGTTTGAGACCCATGTTCAACCCAATATCCCGATCATCATCCAAAGCCTGCTGATGGCCGGGCTGCTTGGATTTGGCATCGGCGTTTTCAACTGTTTTCTGTTTTCCATCGCCCCTGTGTGGGAGCGGATCTGGGGTGTTCTGAACCGCCCATTGTTCATTCTGTCGGGCATCCTTTACACATTTGAAAGCGTTCCTGCGATCTATCGCGATGCCCTTTGGTACAACCCGCTGATCCACGTCACCGCCCTTATGCGACAGGGGTTTTATCCGACTTACCGGCCTGATTTCATCTCGGGCGGGTATGTCGTTGCGCTTGGCCTTGTCTGCCTTGCAACCGGGCTTTTGTTTTTGGGGAGTTATCACCGCAGGATCCTTAATTTTTGATCAAAGCGGCAAATTGCGAGGCTTTGATAGATCGAAAACTTGTGCCTAAGTTTCACCATCGGAACTAAGATCAAGTTAACCAATTGCGGCAAATACTTGAGGGGATAGCTGCTGATTCCGGACCTGCCGATGCCATTCTTACACCCCTGCCAATTCCGCCAATTCGATGTCGCTGCTCGTGACGGGCGGGCGAAAACATGACCAAACTTCCGCATGTTCATATCCTGATGGCCACGTTCAACGGGGCTTCATTTCTGCAAGAACAGCTGCGGTCCCTGCTGGCACAAAGCCATCGCAACTGGTCGCTTTGGGTCAGCGATGACGGCTCAACCGATGCGACGCGCAGGATTTTACGCGATTTCCAGCGCGCCCATCCGCAGATTGAGATCCATATTTTTGACGGGCCGTGTGCGGGCTATGCGCAGAACTTCCTGTCTCTGTTGCGCCACCCTGATCTGCCAAAGGGCTATGTGGCTTTGTCTGATCAGGATGACGTCTGGCTGCCGCATAAACTGGAACGCGCCCTCAGGCATTTGACCGAACACGCTGATCAGGGGGTCGCGCTTTACGGCAGCCGTACGCGGATTGTGGACGAGTGGTTGAACGATTGGCAGCTGTCCCCGGCCTTCGGCCACCCGCCCAGTTTCACCAATGCGCTGGTGCAAAATATCATGGGTGGAAACACTCAGGTGCTTAGCCCTGCGGCCGTTGGCGTGGTTCAATCGGTCACTGATGTTTCTGAGGTTTTCAGCCATGACTGGTGGCTTTATCAACTGATCACCGGCTGCGGTGGCAAGGTGATTTTTGACAGGGTGCCGGGGCTCTTATATCGTCAGCACAGCAATAATGCCGTCGGCGCCAATCTTGGAACCTTCGCGAAACTGCGGCGGATCGGCATGGTTCTGAAAGGCCGTTTTCGCCACTGGATCAACGAAAACATCCGGGTTTTGCACCGGGTTTCAGCACTGCTGACGCCCGAAAACCGCCTGATTCTGGACGAGTTTCGGCTAAGTCGGCACCAACGCGGTCTGGTCGCCTGGGCATCCTATCGCCGCCTTGGTTTGTCGCGGCAAACTGTGGGTGGAAATATCTCGCTGTTTCTGGCCGCAACATTAGGGAAAATCTGACATGCGCCGGATGGCTTTAAGGTTAGTGCCGTGACGTTTCTTGAAAAGACCTGGTTGGCGCTTCGTGTCATTCGCGACAGCAAGGGCATGCGTGAACGGCTGCGGACGCTGCGCAGGTTCATCCGGCTGGCACTTCAGAAACGGGCTGGAAACCCCGGTCATAACCCGGCCGCTGATGTCGAATTGGCGGTTTGGGCCGAACACACTTTGCTGACATTCACTGATCGCGTGGTCAATGTGCGGCTGGACGCGCGTGGTGAAAGTCGGGTTTGGTTTATCCTGCCTGAGCTTGACCCGACCATGATTTTTGGCGGCTACATCGCGCTGTTTCAATTCATCGCCCACCTCCAGTCAAAGGGCCTGACGACAGGTTTGATCATCCAAAAAAACATCGGCACAAAGGCTTCCCTGCAAGAGGCATTTCGGCAGAACCCTTTGGTCCATGACGTGATCAAACGGTCCGCGTTGACATCCCTTGGCGCGTCGCACACCTTACGACTACATCCTGATGACGCGCTGGTCGCCTATAACTGGACCACGGCCCTGATCGCCCAGAAGGCCTGCCAGTTTCTGCACGACCGTAATTTCCACTATTTCGTGCAGGAGGATGAGCGGATTTTTTACCCCAACGATTCAACGCGTTACCTGGCGGAAAGCGTGTTTCACTTTAAGCCACGCCTGATCTGTAACTCGGCAGCCTTGCGCGCGCATTTTGAACGTGAGGACCTGCTGTCATCGGAGATGGACTGCGCGGTGTTTGAACAGGGCATCCCAGTTCAGACCCTGCCAGACGCCAATGCAATTTCGGCGCGCAAATCTCGTAAACTGTTGTTCTACGGCCGCCCCGAAGACCACGCCAAACGCAACCTTTTCACCGTCGCGATCATGGCCCTAGAAAGGGCGATTGCCAGCGGCGCTTTCCCTGCTGACCAGTGGACGCTTTACATGATGGGTTCAAAGGCGATGGGCGACAATTTTTCCATTGGCGGGCGTAAAGTTGCTTGCCTGCCGAAAATGGATTACGCCGATTATCTGGCGGCCCTGCCTACATTTGATCTGGGCATGTGCCTGATGTACGCGCCGCATCCAAGTGTGCCACCGTTTGAGATGGTCCGGGCAAGCCTTGTCACCGTCGTTAACCAATTTCGCGACAGGGATTCCGCTTGGTATGCGGATATCTCGGCCAATTTCGTTGTCGGTAACCCAACCGCCCAAGGCATTGCCTCAGCGCTAGAAGTGGCAGCTGGAAAAGTTAACGACGGTTCGCGGCGCGTGGCAGCGGCGCACAGCTATCATCCAACAAGTTGGGACGAAAGTTTCGCATCCGTTACAAGCCAACTTCGTCACCCGGCTTTTCGCTTCGCAAGCCAGTTGGCCGCTTGAAACCACCCGCCTAAAGCCGGTTAATCACACCCAGCCCGACCCCGAACAGTGCCAGGATTTTCTGCACAGAAGTAACCGGCGATTCAGTGGCCAGCACCAGATCACCCGGGTTCACCTCAAACCGTCCGGCACTGAACAGCCCATCCGCCGTGGTAAGATCTATCACAAAAACCACCCGCGCCTTGTCAGGGCCATTGACCCCGGGCTTAACGGCGTTGGCCGGGTATTCCCGCAAAATCAATACCCCTTGCGGGTCGGCCCGGGTATCTGCAATGCCGCCCATCATGGTTAAAGCATCAAGCGCGGTTACTCTATCTTGTTCAAAATACGCGGTTTTTTCCGAACCTGTCGCCCCTAGCGCCAGGAAGTATCGCTTGTCCTCTTCTACCACTACTTTGTCGTCGCCCCGCAAGATCGCGTCGGTCGAGGGCGTGCTGTAAAGCCTGGAAGTTGAAATTCCGTAGACCTTGCCACCCCGGATCAGCCGCACCTGCGGATTGCGCATCGCCGGAGCAATTCCGCCGCCAAGACTGATCAGATTAAGAACCGACATATCCTGATCGGCCAGGGGATAGCTGCCAGGATTGCCGACCCCTCCAACCAGATCGACCGAGTTTCGCCGCCCCGACAGAACCGTCAGTTGCACCTGTGCGGAGGGCAAAATCGCCCCCATTTGCGCCTGAATATGCGCGCGCGCGGCCTCTGGCGTGCGGCCTGCAATTTTTATCCGGTCAAGATATGGCAGAAAAACCGAGCCGTCCGGTGCGACCTTGATATCGTCAAGCGCCACTGCCCGCTGACCTGGCGCGGTCAGCAGCGAGTTTTCCTCACTATCCCAGATCGACAAGCTGATCCGATCACCGGGTGCGATTCGCACAGGCGCAATCTGCTGCTGACCTATCCAGTTATAACTGCGAAACTTGCCGCTTTTTGGCCAGCTGGCAACTTGCGGCAGCAGGCTTCGGGTAACTTCATAGATCGCGAAATCGGCGTTTGCCTGATCGGATTTGTCCAGAATTTCAGACTGCACAGCGGCCCCGCGCGGCAGGGGGCCACAAGACAAAAGGCCGGGCAGACACAGCAGGATGATCCAGAAGGCGCGCAAAAAATGCTCCGATGCTGGCCGGTCATTCTGATCCTGAAACCACTAAGGTTACTCCGGCGATGCCTCATTAGATACCGGCTAGGTGGTGCTGGTCAATGGTATTTCCCTGTTTGGTTGCTTGCCTAATGTACTGTAAGAAAAACAAAAATAATTGCTCATCCATTGCCTCAGGCATGCGGGGATTGGGATTCCCTTGAATTTTCCTCAAACACGCTTTGGATGATTCGCTGCGTGGTTAATTCTTTATTTGCGTGTGACCGGCATATTGGCCTGAAGCAGGACCTTAACGGGCCAGACTAAGGGGGCGCGAATGCCAAGCGGCAAAAGGGTTTTTGATATTACTTTGGCACTGATTCTGGTCCTTCCTGTGCTGACTGTCCTTGCGGTTGTTATATCGGTCATGGCGATTACAGACGGGCGGCCGTTTTTCTATGTCTCTGAACGTATGAAAACACCGGATCAGGCGTTTAGTCTATTCAAAATCCGCACCTTGCGCCCCGGCCCCAAAAACCGCGAAACCAGCGTGACCGGCGGGTATGAGGCGACGAAAATTTCGGCCTTTGGTGGGTTTCTGCGCCGCAGTCGGTTGGATGAAGTACCGCAAATTTTCAACATTTTGCGGGGGGACATCAGTTTCGTCGGCCCCCGACCACCGCAACGAAGATACGTTGAAAAATATCCGGCCATCTACGCAAATACCTTGTCGCGCAAGCCGGGCCTTACTGGCCTGTCAACGCTGGTTTTCCTTAGACACGAACAGCAATTACTGCAAAGCTGTCCGACGGCCGAAATGGCCGAACAGGTTTACTGCCGACGCTGCATTCCACGAAAGTTTCGCCTCGATCAAATCTATGACGCGCGGCAATCCGTCATGCTGGATATCTTTCTGATCGGGCGCACGGGATCGCTTTGCTTGCGCAGCATTAGGCATTTGATATGGTCGCGATCAATCAGGACTTTGGGTATTAGACATGCCGCGCGATCACCCGAAGCAATCCCCGATCTGACCGGAGTGCCCGCCAACACAGATCAGCGTTCCGCCACCTGAACCGGCAAACAATTGGCAAGCGACAGGAATATCCGGCGGCCATCATCGCTGTGATGGCTGGTCTGGGTCACCCCTTCGTCCGTCGAAACCTTGGTCGAGATGATCTGGCCGTCTTCAACATTGCCGTAAAAGAACGCCTCGCGCGTTGCGTTCAGATGCACAGGGCCACCTCGGCGATGACGCCATTCTGCGGCTTTAGCGATGCCCACGAAGTTTTTGAAGTAGAGAAAATCCGCGGTATTAAAATCCTGAATTCGGTTCACCTCATAGGTCATGGTCACTTCCCCCTTGTCGCAGTGGTCCTTCAAGCCATGATGCTGATCCAGCAATTCTTCGATCGCCTGATCGTTGAATTCATCGCTGGTCCAGATATCGCGTGTTTTGGAAAATTTCTTGTTGCTGCCGCTTTGCTGGCGCTTGATGAAACAGGTCAGCATGTCGACACTGGCTATGGCTTTGCCGTTAACCATAAACCGCGTCGTTGACAGGGCATGCGGTTTGCGAATTGCCCGAAACCGGGTTTCGGCGGTGAACGCGTCGTCCTCCTTCAGCGGGTCATCAAGATCAAACTGCGTCGCCAGATAGATCACCGCGCCATACATCCGCGCGCCGCTGCGATCCAGCCATTTGGACGGCGGCAGGCCCAGACAATCAGCCAGAATGCGCCAGTGACTTTCCAGCGCGGTGGCCAGCGCCCAGTCTTCGGACAGCGTGTAAATATCAAGCTGCGGCAGGCCGGCGGTAAACTCCGCGCGGGTCTGCATTGCGTTATCGTTCGGGGCTAGATCACGCATTTTGCTTTACCTTATTGTCTAATGAAGCGGCCAATTCGTGCCATATCCGACCGCTGCTGCCGATGTTTTCGGAGCCTGAAAGGACGATTTCTTCCAGGCATTTCAGATAGAAAGCCTGAAACGCAGCATCGAAATCTTCGCGCGGCTTGGCCTGATCAATACAAGGCCCCTGACGCAAATAGGCCGTTATCCGACCGTTTTGCCAACGGGTGCCCAGGAAGAAAACCGCGGCCTTGGCGTGCCAAGCCAGCATTTCGGCCCCCAGCCCAAGTGAAATGCGACCACCCAGCAGGTCGTACTGCGCCTGTTCACCATCCGGGCCGTCCGGAAGGATGCGAATGACCCTTTGTTCCCGGCGCAATTGCTTGACCAGTTTCAGAAAATCGGACTGGATGTCGCCGGTTGTGCCAAACAATTCGACACCCTTGCGCGTATGTCCGGTTTTCTGATTACTGGCCACCCGCGTTTCCGGCAGCCCGATTTCTGCCTGATGACGCGGCAGCAAGATCGAGGACAGAACCGCCCCAAACCCGGCATGCGCCTGCACAATCATGATCGAACGACCCTTGGCGGATTGGGCCAGAACAGGGCTGAGGTCACAATCGGTGATGCGGTTTTCTAGCTCTGTTGCCAGTTGAACCAGCCGGGTTTCGTCAGATGTAAGCGAGGTTTTGTCCTGCTTTTTCGTCAAAATGTCAGCGGTTCGCAGCAGGAAGCGGGTATAGGCGTGCAGCGCGGCGCCCCAGGCAAGTTTCATCCGAAAGGTACGAAAATCCAGACCATTGCGGCTGCCCAGCCGGTAAAGGCCGCGCGCCAGATCCAGAAATTTCTGCCCCTTCTGATCGCAAGGCAGGCTTGCAAGGGCGCGGTCAAGATCGGGCGGCACGGCGCCCCAGTTTTGGTGGTACGCCTCAAGCGAAAAGACCTGCTCCCGGGGCAGATTGCGTTGGCGTAGCTTTTGGATCAGGTCGGATAGGTCTTCGGGCAGATCAGGAAATTCCGCCAGCCGATCAAGTAACTTCAGGGTCACATCCGGTTTGCCAAGGGCCTGGGCCGCCAGCAGCACTTTGCGCAACCCACCGGGATGGAGGCGGAGGTCGTCAAGGAAGACTTGCCCGATCGCCACGGTTTCGGCATGACGGTTTTCCTGGCTTAGCCGCGCAATCGCGCGCACCGCCAGTTTTTGGGCGGCATGCGGATGGCGGCTGATCTTGTCAGGATCAAGCCCGGTTTGGGCCGCGATGTCGGTCAAAGCGGTTTCAACATACGCTTTGTCGGCGTTGGGCAGGTACTGGGTCAGGCCGAGCATTTCAAGAAACGGATAATTCAAAACTAATTCCTAACGATTTGCGTGTTAGGAATTTGGCGTGAAATCTTTAATTTTCTGCAAACAAGACAGGAAACGATCAGCGTGGCCCGAATTGATGAGACCTTGTTTTTACGCCTGTTGCGCAAACACGCGAAAACCGCAGATGCGGCGATGAAAGATGTGCTGTTTGGTGGCGGGCTGAACATCAGCTCGATCCGGTTTACCGAGTTTATTATGGAGCTTGAAGAAGACTGCGATCTTGAAATTGACATCGACGATCTGGATGCCTGCATTCGCACCGTTCAACAGTTATACTCGCGGATCGCTAACCAGGAGGCCTGATCAGGCCTTCACGAATTTCTTTAGGGCGCGGTCGTAAATATCCAGGTCTTTGTCACAAAACTGCGCGATCCGCTTTGGGTCATTGTCAGCAATCGGGATCGCCTTGGTTGCCCAGGCCTCGCCGTTGCGGGCGTTTATTGATCGACCGATCAGCGCCTCAATTGTTTTGCTGGCCTGCCCATGCCCGGCTTTTTGGCAAAAGCTGCGGACAGTTGCGCCAAATTGTTCCTGGATGATCGCGTGATCGAGGTCTTCAACTTCGATCCCTTCCAGAAACGCACTTTGCGCATTGCCGATGAACGGGAACTTGGCGAAACGGACGACTGACATTTCACCGTCCATAATCCGTCGGTGCCGTTCGACATTTGGATCACCATGCAGCGCGATGTGGCGGTATTGGGAAATCACCCGCGCCACGGGGTGCCGCAGCGTTGCAATCACCGGCACATCCGGGAACACGTCCTTATATTTCAGATAGTGGAAATGGCCGTGAATGGCGGCGGTGCGATCGCGAAATGCCTTGGTTTCGGCCAAGATTTTCGGGCTGCAACTGCGGGCGTCCTGCAAATTCCGCTCGGTCCCGTAGTCGAAATGGATCGCAGCACCGTGGAGGGTTTTCAGAACCTCAGTGAAATTCGTGCCGGCGGTTTTTGGGATGTGGATCGAGATTAGCGACAGCATGTCAATTCAGCATCGCCGCATATTCCGTGCCTTTAGCAAAGGTCGAAAGTTCGTCATAGTTTTCAACCACATCGCTGATATCGTCGCTGGTGATCTTGAGGTAAGCATCTTGAACAAGCGCGCGGGAGGGGTCGACGCCAATGAAGTCCATGACATCAGCGACAAGGCCGTCGCGATCCTGCAAATAGTCTTCATAGGTGATGTCAATCCGGTCAGGAAACATCACTGCGATCCGGTCCAGTGCCTGATAATTGCGCTTTAAACCGTTCAGCATACGTGCAAGTTCTGGCAGGTCGATCTGCAAGGGTTGGGACTTGACCTGCGCGATGGTGTCCACAAGATCCGGGGTGATGTGTGCGGTTGCGCGTCCGTCCCTGATCACGGCAGTTTCGCGCAAAACACGCCGTGCGTTTAGCGCTGAAATCACTTGTTTCACATGGTTGGCGCGCCGCAACACGATGACTTTCGGGGCGTAGCTAGAACTGAAGTTTACAAACCGCGCGGGGTCGGTAAATTGCGCGTTGGTGCGTGTGATCTGTAGTTTGAAGCCTTTGGCGATCTGGCCAGTCCGCGCTGCACCCGTCGCTTCAATACCAGCCCAGAATTGGCGCAAAAACGCCACCCTGTTTGCATCGGTTTGCGCCAAGCCGCCGGGCAAGGTCTTGCCGCCAAACACCTCGGCCCGCATGTCGATATCCGGATGCTGCTTCAAATTGCCAAACAGCGCTGTTGAGCCGCTTCGGGCAGTAAACAGGACAACAAACGGATTTGGCATATCTGCACACTCCCTCAATGACCGCACTTGGCGAGGGGTTCGCGCAGGCAAGATCAGGACGGCCCGGCATATAACCTGTCAAGACAGGCCAAGCCACCTGGGCTTGCCCCATCATTAAAAGCAGATCGTGAAGATCGGATTAACCCTGCAACGGCTTGCGATAGTTGACACGCAAATCGCTTTAGTTGATCGCGGCCGCAGCAGTGGTCGTGATCAAGGACGGTGAAATCTGCGAAATCACGCGGCCCCAACGGGTCACGGGCTGTTCGGCCACGAAGATCACATCATTGGGTCGCATCTGAAAGCGCGTTGCCAAATGCAGGTAAACCGCGTTGCGCGCGTCCAAATGGAACACCTTAATCGGGCTGACGACATTGGGATCACCCTCGCTGCGCAACACGTAAATCTGGCTGACATTGCCAACCTCAGTGGATATCCCACCTTCCGAGAACAGTGCATCGGCAAGTGGTGCCCGCTGTTCAAACGACAGCGCGAATCGAGTTTGCTTTCTGACTTCACCGGCCAGGTAAACATAGTCGCGGCTGACTGCGTCATATTTAACACGCGCATCAAAGTTCGCGCGCGTTTCTGCCTGCTGGCTGCTGCGCAAGCCAAATTCGGTGTTCAACTCGGCCAATGCCTGCGATCGCGCGGATTGGCTCAGTGTGATCTGTTCGGCGAAATAGGCCTTGGCCTGTTCCAGTTCATACTGTGTATCAACGAAAATCCGGTCACCGTCTTTCAACGCGATTTCGCGCAAGCCGCGGCTGGAGAACAGCTCAGTCAGCGGGATTTGGTAAAGCCTTTCGTCGCGATAGATCCGCACCGTGGAGTAATCAAGATCCTGCGCGGTCACGTCCCCGGCAAGTTGCAGCGCTTCGTCGAGGTAAATCGGTTGCAGGCCAATCGGCACCAGGGTCGGGGATGCGACCGCCCCGCCGATAGACACGTGTTTTGAGTTGAACTCAGAAATCTCAAGGCTGAAGGTTGGATTGATCTGACTTTCAACCAAACGCTTGAAAACCTCGGCCTCGGCTGCGTCCAAGGTCATGTCGGCGACATGAATGCGCCCGACATCCGGCACTGCGATCGACCCGTCATCCTGCACGGTATAGCCTTGGCGCTTGTTCTGGGCGGCGATCAATCCGGGGACACCCGCCAGCGTTGCGTCAGCGGTCGGGATGGCTAGGACCAGAACGTCGCCAACACCGATTGCATAAGGCTGCGGTGCAAAGGGCGGCGGCACGCGGGTTTCGGCTTGGGCTGTGCGCTCTTCCGGTTCCATCGCGGCTTGGGGTGCGGCACTTGACTGGCGGGTTGGGCCAATGCCTGTGGTCCGCGAAAACGCGGCGGGCAGGGCTTTGGGGGAATATTGCGGCGGTGAGGAGGTGCCCTGAGTAATAGGCGCCGGTGTCGATGCCGACCTTGTCCTTCTTCCAGGTTGGTGTTTTGACAATCGTATGGCCATGCACGACCCAATTGCCATCGGTCCGCGTGGTTTGATGAAAGCTCCTCAGCCCGGAAGCCCTTGAAGGGATGAACCGGCAGATCAAGGATTTGCGTGACCGTGTGGCCGAAACCGAGGTTGCCGCTGGTGTCGCCCTGA
>Ga0307929_1002026_pt1 | contig 13876 bp, 15 predicted proteins | sample AceLakmetage1330_FD_203160 | JGI IMG/M metagenome (GOLD analysis project Ga0307929, IMG submission 203160) | Saline water microbial communities from Ace Lake, Antarctica - #1330 | ecosystem: Environmental > Aquatic > Non-marine Saline and Alkaline > Saline | place: Antarctica: Ace Lake...
CAAAGCTCGCGACAAAGGGACAAGGGGGACCTTGTTTCCGGTCTGTTTTCTCATATTTTCGCCTCACCTCGGTTCAACCCCTTTTCGGATAGGGTCTAACTAGCCCAGGGCAGCGCCCTGGGGACTTGGGTCTTCGCTGCGCTACGCCCGCACAAGACGGCGGGCAGGGAGGACGGTGTTGAGCAAGAGAGGAAGCCTAAAGAGAGACAGGATAGCCCGGGGGCTATACTATACTGTCACAATCCAGGCGCTCACGTTGCACAACCGCGTCAGGACGCCACGGTCCACCTGGTGGACGACTACGGCGACGAGAACGGTGGACGATTACGAGCGCAGGGATACGACAAAAAGAATCTAGCCCTTTCAGGGCATAGCACCTTTTCGGATAGGGTTTAATATAGGAAATCATCCTTGATGATGCCTTGGGTTTCCCGCATTCTCTGACGCCTGAGGTTGGTCTGTCTGCCTGTTGAGTAAAGGCCCTGTGTGCGTGAATGGCTGCAAGGGAGAGAATGAGTACGTACCGAGATATGTACAGGTGTTACTTGTCGAATCACTATTCGGCAATTCACGATTCGAAGGGCTATGAACAGGCCGTCGCCAAGACAACGCTGTTCTGGCGTGAGCATCTTATGGAAACGTTGCCTCGGGCTAAGGATGAGGCTCTTGGCGCGTTGCGCGCTATCTATCGGTCCCTGCAAGAAGGCGGACGGTTAATCATAAACACACACAATGCGAGCTGCCCGTTCTCGGTCGGTGATCTGTATGGTGATCTGACGCATGAGACGCTCTTTACGAAAGAGAGTCTTCGCTCGATGCTACAGATGTCTGGCTTCCAGGATGTACACCTATTCACAGCAAACCTGTACACGTTTGCCGATGACAGCCTGGTGCGTTCGATTCTCAAGAGAATGCTCCTGGGGCCATTGACATGGGGTGTTCAGGCCGTACTCCGTCTGGCCCTGTTTTCTCAGGGATACACCCATCGCGACGTACGGCCCGTGCTCTTGGCTTGCGCGGTGAAGCGTTGACCTGCCCCGACTCATTCGCAAGACTAAACAGGTGAATCGTCACGTGAACATCAGAACGCTCCTCTCGAACCTGGCCTCACCCTTCTCAAACCCCTGGCCTAGGTGGATCGAACAGTCCACCCCAGACGTCTACATCGTGTCGTTTCCCAAGAGTGGCCGAACATGGTTGAGCTTCTTTCTAGCCCATTACTTTTCCGCCTACTATCGCCTCGGAATCGATGTCGATATGCACTCCATGTATGAGATTATCGCAAGTGACGGGGGCAGCGATAATGTTCCGCTGCCGGCCTGGATCAGGGGCGACATACCAAAAATATACGCCACACATCGGGTGTATACGCCTCGCTTCAAGAGCAGTAAGATCTTGTTTGTCTTTCGCGATCCCTGCGATGTGATGGTCAGCTACTACTTCCACCAGACGAAACACCGGCAGAAGTACCACCAATCGCTGAGTGCTTTCCTCCATAGCAGAAAGCATGGGATGCCATACTATCAACGCTGGCTAGACTCCTGGCAGGTCATCCGCAAAAGAGCAGAGAGTATAGAAACAACCTACGAGGAGATGACAGCGGATTTCGAGGCCGTTGGCCGCAGGGCACTTGAATTCGTTGGAACCCCTGTAGACGAGCCGCTTCTCGCCACGGCACTCCACGCCGCCTCTTTCGATCACATGCTAAAGACGGAGCTTGAGGGCAGACGCATTCCGGGACACAACTACAACAGAGAGGATCGGGATGCCCGACGTATTCGGCGCGGTGTCATCGGAGGACACATCGACTATCTGAATGATGAGGACAGGGCCTATATTCGCGCTGTGAAAGGAGCTTCGTGAGGAACCGGCGGGTGTTGGGTTCAGGTTTCTGGCGAGTTCTCGGTCCGTTGGGCGGGGGGGCTCTGCTTGTCTTCTTTCTACAACGAACGGGAGACATCGGGAACCTCGTCTACAAGGTTTTTCTAGGTCGGGCCCTGTCCACTCTAGATTTTGGGGCGGTTGATCCAGTCTTCTCGGTTCTGGCGTTGTTGAGTCTTCCTGTAGCCATTCTCTTTCAGGTTGCCGTGAAATCACTTAGCCGACTTCGGGCCATGGAGTCGGAAGCGCAGTCCCGGGCTTTGGTTGCTGACATGGTGAAGGTATCCGCGCTGGGGAGTCTGGCTGCGCTACTGGTGGTATTCTTTGCGCGCGACCTTATCCTGAGTCGCCTGCATCTGGACGGGACCGTCTATGTGGTAGTCATCGGCCTGCTCTTTGTTGTGGCCCTGTGGCAGCCGCTGTTGGGGGCTATTCTCCAAGGACAGTTGCGCTATCGGATGATGCTAATCACCCCCCCTCTCAAGACCATAGTCCTGATTGGATTGGTCCTACTGTTTGTGGGGGGAATGGATCTTGGTTTGCTGGGGGCCCTGATTGCAAGGGCTGCCGCAAGCATCGTTGCCCTATTGGTGATGTTCTTCTTTATCAGGTCATCTGTGGTGGGGCCGCACCAGAGCTATGCAACTGAACGGCGTGTGATGTTCGGAACATTGCTTCCAATGACCGTTTATCTTTGCAGCTTGGCGCTGCTGTTCCACTTTAATCGGCTCTTTGTCAGGAATTTTCTGCTCTCGGACTCCGGCGGCTACGGAGCGGTCGTTACATGGGGCACCATCCCGGCGTATTTCATTAGTCCGATTGCTTTTGTGCTCTTTCCGCTGGCATCAGCCGAACATGCAGGAGGGCGGAAGACGCATCGATTCTTCCGGCAGGCAGTTGCCCTTAGCCTGGGTATTACGGCGGGCTGCTCACTCGTACTTGCCATTGGAGCTGAGCCGCTGATGCGACGGTGGAATCCTGACTTTGTTCCTTATGCAAAGTACGTATGGCTCTACGGTCTCTCGATGGGGCTTCATGGAACGATTCAGATTGTATCCAGCGCAGAGATGGCGAGGAACCGATACCGGTTCCTCTGGTTCCTGTGCGTGCCTGCCGTCGTGATGTGTGCCGTGCTCTATGCCGGACGTTCAGACGCCACCGTATTATCGGTCCTCATGGTGGTGGCCGCTACGCATGGTACGGTTCTCCTGGCGTATGTGGGTGTGGGTTGGGCGCGCCGGTTGCTTAGCCCGAAGCCCTTGCCCTGAAATCCACGAGATGAGCGATGACGCGGAGACCTGCCCGTATGTAGTAGGCCATGTCCTGAGGTGAGCGGATCTCGCGGAGCTTGCGCCAGATAAAACGTGGCGTAAGGAAAGATCGGTAGATACTGCGGGTCATCGTACGTATTTCATCGTCTGACATTGAGCACTTCATGATAAGCTCTCGCATGTCGTATCGATCCCAGTCTTTTGTATTCAACCACCCTTTCTCTTCGCATTCCTTGAAAAGCCGAGTACCAGGATACGGGATGATAACGGTTGCCTGTAGGGTGTCGATATAGCCCTTCTTAAAGAGCGAGCGGGACAAGTCAATGGTAGCCAGAGATTGCTTCACGGTTTCCCACGGATATCCGACCATGCATGTGACGTGCGGCCTCAGCCCAGCCTGCTTGGCCATGCGCATTGAGTTCTCGATATCCTTGGCCTTTCCACATTTATGAATGCGTTCCAGCGTGCTCTGCTCTGCAGACTCAAGCCCGAAAAGGACAAACCGGAAGTTAGCAGCGCCCATAAGGTCGTAGAGTTCCTGCGAGAGAACGCCTGGTATCATGTTGCAGCCCAGTACCACTCTCTTGTGGTAGCCACGCTCAATAACGCCTTCGCAGAACTCCCGTAGCCATGCACCAGCCGGGAAACAGCCGGTATCGTCGAAGATTTCCCGTACGCCATAATTGTCGATCAAATGTCCGATCTCATCGAGGAGCCTTTTCGGCGATTGTGTGCGCCATTTGTCGTACAGAGTTGTCCATGAACAGAAATCACATTTTCCCCACCAGCAATCCCGCCCAACCATAGTGTAGGTGCCGGGCCTCTGCCTGTAGTTGCCATTTTCATATGCGTAAAGCTTCCATTTGGTGAGCTCGCGATCAATGAGCGGGAGGTCGTCGAGATTTCGGGTCAGCTCATAACGGCCCGTCGATTTCACCTCGCCACCTGAGCGATAGTAGAGCCCCGCAACATCCGGTTGTCTGCCTTCCGACAACTGCACCAGCAATTCAACCAAGGCGAAATCGTAGTCTCCTCCCGTGAGAATGTAGTCGACCGGGCAGTGCTGCATGCTCTCTTCGGGCAGAGCTGTAACGTGATCGCCACAGAGCGCTATGGCACCGGCCGGGTGGATATTTTTAAGGCACCTGATCGTGCGCCAATAGGCCTTTATGATTGGGGTTTTGGCTTCAATAAGTGTGACGTCAGGAGAGAATGCTCGGTATATACTCTCAAACTCCTCTGGCGTAAGCCGTTCCGCAATGCCATCGCACCACATAACATCGTGCCCCGCATTCCGAGCCATGGTGGCAGCGTAGGCGGGCACCATAGGATAAATGAACGTGGGCTTGCTGAACCACTGGAACTGGCGATTTTGTGAGAGTAGCGGGACACCCTTTTCTGAGGGAATTGGAGGATAGGCTATTAGAACTTTCATATACCGATCAACCCATTAGAAACAGTCAAAGCGTGCTTTCCGATGCATGGTCAAAGCGGGATACCGTGGAGGGCATCCGGCAAGCAGCAAAACCCATGAGAAAACGTGATCCATAAACCACGTGTGTCAACACGATCCCCACCCAGGTCAATACCCAGACATGAGGTTTTGGGCTGAAGGAGGATAGCAGCGTAATTGCTGCGTAAAGGGCGAGGACCCCAACATAGAGAATACGGCACAAAGGGCTGAATGGCGCCAGAACAGCCCCGCCAAGCAGACCCAGAACGAAGAGTGAGGGGATGATGTATGACCCCCGGCGTGAAGTCGCCGGAAATCTGCGGGCAAACGCATATCGCTTGACGAGCATCCGAGGGATAATCCACTCCAGAACAGGTCGCTTGAATAGCTTGATCCCCGGCTGTGTCTCACTGACAGGCAGCCCTATCAGAAGCTTGACGAAGACGAGGTAAAGGGTGCTCAGAATCTTACGGTGCAATGGATAGTTCAGGATGGAGCCAGGATGACGCTTGGCCCCTATAACAACATCGGCGGCCTCTCGTTCCATAATATCGAAGAACCCGGCAACTTGAGAAGGCGGCAGGTCAAGGTCACCGTCCAGGAGCAGGATGTGCGATCCACTTGCCGCTCTAAACCCAGCGCGAAGGGCCGCCCCTTTGCCCGTGTTGTTCTCCAAATACACCGGATGGATACACACGAGGTCCCTGGAAATCCTTTCCATTTCCAAACGCATATGGTCGTTGCTCCCATCATCTACGGGGATAATCTCAAAGGGAATCTGTCCCGAGAAAAGGTCATGGACATGGCTGATATTATCCGCAATGTAATCTCCGAGCCGGTAGGCAGGCATAATAACACTAAGCAAGCCACACGCGAGCTGTTCTCGCGCGGCACCCCACGCATCCCCCGCACCCCGACACGCTTCGGACGCCAACTCCTGTTGCAACTGTAGCCCATTCTGCATAGGGCCAGATTGAACCAGCTACCGCAGACTTAAGAAAGGAGAAAAGAGCGCGGCGGGGCATACGCAACAACTTACGCATAGAGGGTCATTAGGCTTCTTGGTTGGCTGACATAACTCAACTCCTACAATAATCTAACGGCTGTTTCATAGTATTGTGAAAACATGCTAGACCGTTGGTACAGCGAGTATTATAGTTGGCGGTAGATTCGCACATTTGAGAGCGAACACAAAAATGGAGATACCCTTTGAATGGGAATATTGAAGCGAATCCGTTTTACCTGCCAAATTAGAAGGACAGATAGTGTTTACCTCCCGATTTGGCAGGACAACCAGATCTGGTGAATAAGTAGTTCTGCGAGAGAAATGACTAGAAATTCCCCTTGCATCATCATGCCCATAGCAATATCATAGCATTATGAATGAGATGACGTTTTCGTGGGATGATCGTAAGGCACGGGAGAACCTACGTAAACACGGTGTCTCGTTTGAGGAAGCGACAACGGCCTTCGCAGATGAGAGGGCTAGATTGAAGCACGATCCCGAGCACTCGCATGATGAGGATCATTTCATCCTGCTTGGCTTCAGCGCCAAGCTTCGCATGCTTGTGGTGGCACATGCCTACCGACAAGCAGAAACGGAAATCAGAGTCATTTCGGCTCGCAAAGCAACCCTAAACGAACGCAAGCAATACGGGAAATTCCTATGAAAAAAGAATACGACTTCTCGGATTCCGTTCGGAATCCCTATGCCAAACACCTCAAGAAGCAGGTGACATTGCGTCTGAATACAGACGCCATTACCTACTTCAAGGAGCTGGCCCAAGAAACAGGTCTTCCCTATCAGAACCTGATCAACCTCTATCTCACGGAATGCGCACACTCAGGCAAGAAGCTTGCTCTCAAGTGGGCATCCTGAGAAACGGACCGCAGAACAGAGAAATGCAGAAAATGCTCAGCGTTGACGTTCGCCATAAAGAAATGAATAAGAGAATCATAATCGGAGTAGCAGTCTCACTAGGCATTGCCTGTATCATGGCTGGCTGTGCAGGATGCGCCATGCTGGAGGCAAAGCAAATCCGAACAGAGCGCGCCAGCGTTCACGACTTGGTTGCTGTGGGCCACAACATTTCAAATGCTCAACGCATCCTCATCGCGCAAGGCTATCCCCTTCGCTATGAGAAGCCGATTTACCCAACCCAAGCCAAAGACTATGTTCAGCAACTGGTCATCATTGGAGAAACCAACCCCACGGCAAGCGACACTTTTTCCTATGTGACAAGTGGAGGGGAAAATCCCCTCCGGCGGGAATCGCCTTACGTGGTGATCGAAGCAGGAAATGATGGAATCATCACAAGAGTGGAATAGAAGGATTGGCGAACCAATCGGTGGATATGAACTTCATCTTCACCCAGAACATACGTGAGATTCGGGAGGCCTTCACCCACGGCGAGTACGAAACCTGCACAGGAATTTTCAGTCTGTTTGTGGAAGAGGCCTCCGATCTCCTCAAAGCGTCAGCCCTCCGTCAGTTCCGAGCTCTGAGCGCTAGCGTGTAGAGGTGTTGCGGATAGATAGGACTGGCTGTTGCCAGGATAAGCACGAGTTGATCACCATTCAGGAACCCGAACATGTGAGTGCAGAAATAATCAGTCATCGACGTGTTTTTTGTTTAATCGTATTCTGTACTTTGTTTACGACTGGATGTATATCGCGAGATGAAATGACCATGAATAAAGAACAGACATATCTGGAAACAATATTGGCGGAGCCCAATTATGATAGCGAAGGTTTTGTCGACTATATTTATAAAGGTCATATCTACAAATTATGGTACGGCAAAGTCGGTTCCGGCAGCGCACCACCTACCTTGGTTCTGCACGGCGGTCCTGGAGGTAATCATCATAATCTCGTAGCGTTCCAGGCATTGGCTGATAAACGCCCTGTGATCTTCTACGACCAACTGGGGTGTGGGAAATCAGACCGCCCAGATAATCCGGCTTTGTGGACTGCTGAACGATATTTTGATGAGGTGAGAGCGGTTCGGGATGGTCTGGACTTGAAGAAGTTCCATTTGATTGGTCATTCATGGGGAACGACCTTGGCTGTTGGATTTGCCGCGAAAACCCCTGAGGGAATACTATCTATTTCTCTCCATAGCCCGATACTAAGTTTCCCCCGTTACATCAATCACGTTGCCCCGGGGCTTAAGCAGGGCTTGAGCTGCCTAAATGGAAAAGCCGGACAGGTGATTGATGATTATGAGTTGAGGGGGGTAGGGACAAAGAACGACTACGACGAAGCTTGCATGGAGTTCATTAAAAGGCATGTTACACACACTTGGCCATTACCTGAGGCGATGAAAAGTTTGATTGCTGCACGAAATGCCGCAATCCACGACATTATGGTTGCAAGCGGTTCGGAGTTGAATGTGCCGGGAAATCTAAAGACGGTCGACGTAACCTCTCAACTGTCCACGTTGGATATCCCTGTTCTTATGACCTGCGGAAACGACGATCTATGTACGCCTGCCTATACTAAATGGCAGTCTGAGTTTGCCAATAACCCCCAGTATCATATCATACAGGGAAGCGCCCACATGACCCCTATCGACAAACCACTTGAGCTCCTCAGGCTACAACGGGCGTTTTTAAGAGAAGTAGAAAACGTGTCGACCCCGCGCATTCGCTCTATCGCTAGCTCCGCCCTCTCAGAGTGACCCCTGACGCTAGGCGTCAGGATCGCGCGGTCTCTAGTGGCTGATGAATAACTTCCGGCGGCGCCTTCGGCGAGATGCTTCGTCCCAACGTAAGTCGTGACCAGCATGACAATTCATTAGAAAATTTGCGAGTCCCGAAGATGTCATTCCGAGCGAAGTCGAGGAATCTCGAGTTTTCAACAGACACTCCACTAACTATAATTGATTTGACTGGTATTGTGTTGTGCGGTTTCGTTGATGGATGTCGAGACCATTACGAATAGATGTAGAGGATGGAGAAGAACAAGAAGAGTGCTCAGATAGCAAGAGAGCTGCTTTCCAAAATGAAGATAGTGGATTCCGCTAAAAACCCCCATTTATTTTGGAACCGAACAGGGATGGCGCCCCACCGTCATTCTTAATCTTAATTTCGAGTAGGCAGGGGACTCCCATGGCTACAGGACGAGGTTTGTTTTCTCTGTTATCCGTTATGGCGTAGTCGTTCAGATGCCCGACCACGCGGATGCGGGCCGATCTGATCATTTCCCCCTTTCTCTGTACTTTCTTCCTTTCGATTTCGGTCTTTTCACTACCAGGCGGTTGACTAAACCTTACCCAGAGAGGCTTACACGTCTTAAGGCGCGACCCTCTTCGACTGGCAACCATTACCAGGTTACCCGTAATCCTAATCCCTATCGCTTCTTGACGTAAATCCGATTAGGATTACGATTGGGATTATGAGTACGAGTTGTGGTGCCCCCGTTTGCAACTAGACTAAAGGGGATACCCAGATTGGAACAATTTGGACAAGTGAAGATTGGAGTAAAGCGATGGTAACGAAGGTTGTTTTTGTGGACATAGACGGGACACTGTCGTACTCCTGCCCTGACGGCTCGAAGGTCAAAACGCCATCGAACCCGCTGGTCGGGATTCTGGTAGAGCGCGGGCTGCCTCTCGATGAGGCAGAGGAGCGCGGGCGACAAGCGGAGGAGGAATTTGCGCCCACGCCTGGCGGCGTTTGGCCGTTCGGTGCCGACCGTAGTCTGGGCATTCCAGACGGCATGCTGGCGGCCTATACCGTGAAGGGCTTCCGAGCGCGTTACGCAATCTACCCCGATGCGAAGCGCTTCATGTTGGGGCTCAAAGCCCTGTCCGGCATTCGCGTCTATCCCGCCACCACCAACCCTCGCCTCTTTATTCTCGGCAAACTGGCCTCGGGCGGGCTTGCCAACGAAACGGGGTCGCCGGTGTTTGACGACAGTTTCGGCGGCGAAGAGGTCAGCACGGGAGGAAAGTGTGGCCCCGGTTTCTACCACGCCCTGTGTGCCCGAACCGGCACGGAGCCGGCCCACTGCGTCATGATCGGCGACGATCCGCTTTTCGATCTCGACTATGCGAGGGCGGCCGGCATTGAGCGGGTGTTTATTGTAAACCGAGACCAAACCGAGTGTCGTCGCGATGGAGCCAACGGTGGGATTTTCGTGAGCGCCCTTGACGAGGCGCTATCGTTCATCAAGGCGGAGTGTGAGACATGAATGGTCCTGAACACCATGCCATCGTCTCGCTGGCACTGACCAATCTTCCGGCCTGGGCCGCGGAGACGTGGACGCCGCTCGAAGGGGATGTGCTCGGTAGCTGCATGTTACCAGATCAGAAAGCACTCGCGTTGTTGCGCGGCGAGACCGGTCCCTGGCGTCACTATTTCCCGAAACGCGCCTGCCGACTTCATTTCAACAGCGCGCAGGCGGATTGGCGAGCATGTGCACCCGACTCGCGGTTCTATCTGCGCAAGGTCGTTTCGAGCTTGCGCAAAGGCGACCTGCAAGAGGCGGCCCGATTCGCTGGCGTCTATTCGCATTGGGTCGCCGATTTTGCACAACCCGCCCACCATTACGATCTTGAAATCGCCACGCTGTTCCCGCCGCCGCCTTCAATGCGTAATTGTGAATACCACCGGATGATCGAGGACATTCCCTCGACGGTGAAGGTACTGCGTCGCCGGCCCCGCGTTCTCGGGCATACGCAGGCTGAATGCCTGTTCCGCCTTTCCGGACGCTTTGAGACGCTGTTCCGCGCGAGCGTCGCCGCGCTGATCCCAATGACCCAGGCGATCTACCGGCGACGCCATGCCCCGGCGACCCGCTTGCTGAACGGAATCGTGACCGATGCAGCCGCGCTATTCGCGGATTTCTGCTGCACCGCCCTGGTCTTGTCCGGAGTATCGATTCCATCGGCCGAGCGTCGGCGGCTCAGAACCTGCGATCTGCGCGATATTGCGCCCGATCGCTACGATGTGGAGTATAACTTCGGCCATAGGCCGCTTCGCGACTGGATCACCGTCGAATCCTACGGTCATGCCCAACCGCTGTCGGTGTATCGCCTGGACGGGACGGAGGTCATCGCGGAACCGGTTCAGGGGATCTGCACGATTCCGCACGCACTGCCGCTCGAGTCGGTCGAGCCGGTCGCGTGGCTGGAGTATCGCCTGCCGAAGGGAACATTCGCCCGTTTCCATTGCGAAGCAGGACTGCTGTCGGGCATCGAGCGCCAAGCGGCTGCGACATTCGAGGTGTTGGTCGATGGACGCCGCGTATGCGACAGCGGTCTGCTGATTCCCGGCCAACCCGCAGTGGTATTGGAGGCAGACGTGCGCGGCGGCAAGATGCTGCGGCTGCTCGTGCGATCGGACGGCAGCACCGACAAGCTGGCGTATCCCGTTTGGGCCAAGCCGTGCCTGGAGACAGGGGAACAAGAAACATAGGTGTTAAGCTAAGAAGAGTTGAACGCCCAACCCCGAACTCGCTTCGGGGTTGGGCTTTGATTATCAACGACTTAAAACCGTTAATGTGGCTCTTCGCTACTTTGAATGGGTAATACTCCCCTGACCGGTTCATTTCAGCTACGAACACCATGGAAAAGGAGGTGTTGTTGGAATCCTCACACTTAATCCTCACACTTAGTCCCAACACTTCGGCGTTTACACCCAGTCGAACTGCTTAGTCGACAACTGCCTCGTCATCAAGGACTAAGCAGTTCGACTAAGCGTATCCGACTAGGGGTGGCGACTAAGAGTTCCTTCTTCACGATCTAATTACTCTTCCCCGGTTCGATCCCATTACCCGTTCAAAATAGCGAAGAACCGTTAATGTAAAAACTTATCCGTCCTGTTTATATTGGTTAATCGGTTAAATATCTTTTTTTATAAAATGCCTTACCTCAACATGTTACTTCGAGCATTGCGGACAGCGGAACGGCCAACGATCACAAATAACAGGTGAGATTGCACTTTTCATCAGTGAAGCGGTGCTCTGTCTGTAATATGTTCCAACTTTTTCACGGGCTCAGGCTGCCACGCCCGTCGGGGGAGGAAAATGGGGCTTTGAGTGTCATTGCTGCAGGATACGAAGGCGAGCAAAAGTATAGTTCCGTCCCGAATGGCACTTACTTAAGGGCTTAGCGCATCGAGATTGAACACCCAATATCCAACAAGGAATTTCCAATATCCAATGGAAAGAGCAAGAGACTACATGGTAGCATTCATGCGTATTAAGGCCTTGGAATGCTATCTGCTCTCAATTTGTTCGGTTGGACATTCCTTGTTGGTTGTTGGATATTGAGAAGATGCACTGTACCTCGGGAGCTGCTAGATTCGCTAAAGTAAGTGCCATTCAGGTCCGTCCCTGATTCTTTGGTTATCCTCTCGCTAGAAAATGCCGAGGCCTTGTTCTAAACATTTTGACAGCCCGCCGCAGAGATAGGAAATAGAAGTGGACACGATTAGAGGGTAGAGATGGATACTTTTAAGATTGGCAGCCGTAAACAACTCTTTATTGACAAGAAGTGGTTTGCCGAGAAGCGCAACATGACCTGCGGGTCAACCCGGCACGTAAATGTGAGCCAGTGTTGGTCCCAGAAATGCCGTGGGAAGCCGCCCGAATTAGTGCGTGGTCCACGATCATGGAGGACGAAGGACGCTATCGCATGTGGTACGATGCTATAGCCCCCCAACAGGCCACTTCTGATCATCCCTGCAAAGACCGCGCCATCTGCTACGCGGAGAGCAGCGACGGGCTAAACTGGGAACGAAAGAATGTCAACCGCTTCCTTTGGCAAGGCAACTCGGATAACAACATCGTCATGCCTGGCAGCGAAGGTGGCGCGGTCATGAAAGACCCCAACGGTCCGGATGAGCATCGCTACAAGAACCTGGTACGGATATGGCCGACAGATTCTTGGCTAGCGTCAAGGGACTGTATCGCTCCGCGATGGGAAGGGAAGAAGTTCATCGCCACCAGCATGCTGTACATGGTTACCTCGCCGGATGGATTCGACTGGAATATCGCGGGCCCGGTATCTGACTATTTCCACGATACGGGCAACTGTATCCTCTACGACGACACGATTGGGAAATATGTCGGCTATGTCCGCACTCACACTCATGGGCGTACCGTGGGGCGCATCGCCGTTGATGATCCGCTCAATCTACCTTGGATCGAACTCGGTCAAGACCACGAGAAAGCCGCAAACAATTTCCTCACCGTTCTTGCCTGTGATGAACTGGACCCGCCTAATACCGATCTCTACACCCCCTGCATGCACAAGTATCCCTGGGCAGATGACGCCTGGTTCAGCTTTACCACGCCTTACAGGCACTACCCAGTAGGTGATACCGCTGATACCACACGACAGGGCAAGGACGCACGTGGACGGTATGCCAACGACGGCCCCGTTGATGTGCAACTCGCTGTCAGCCGCAATGGCATCGACTTCACCCGACCTGACCGCCGCCCCTACATCCCCCTTGGCCTCGACGGAGCCCGTGATGCAGGTCAGCTCTACATGAGTGTGGGCATGCTACGAATTGGCGACGAGATCATCATGCACTACTGCGGCACATCTCATACGCATGGCGCCTATGATCCGACACATCCCGCCGGCAAAGGTGGCCTAATACGGCTTCGGCAACGCCTCGACGGCTTCATGTCGGCCGATGCGGCGTATGAGGGAGGGGAGTTTACCTCGCCGCCGCTTACCTTTACCGGCGCACACCTGCAACTCAATGTGGACTGTTCTGCAATTGGTCAGGTCTGGGTTGAGCTGCGCGACAAAGCAAACCAGCCCCTCTCAGGCTACACGCTTGAAGATGCCATTGATGTCGACCGCAACCATATTGCCGCGGCCGTACGATGGAAATCGCATGAGGATGCCGGTGACCTTATCGGCCAACCCTAATTCTAATGAATAAACATCTTCGCTGCCCAGAACATTGAACCAGTCGCTCAACGTATTACTTGTGATCGTTGAGCCGCTCATTGTTGACCAAGTAACCAATTGAGACACTGGCAACCTCATTCTTTTTTCGAAACATGCTAGACGGCCGATGCGACACCTATTAAAGTTCGTACGTGCTGCATGTTTGAGAACGGGTGTCAGAATGCAGAGATTCTCCGAAACCGATATTGAAGCAAAACCACTTCACCTACCAAATCAGCGGTTCCAAATTAGGAAATCTTCGAGTTGCGGGAGGGGCTTCGGACATGAAAGTCAGCGTCGCCGATCCTAATCGCACTCCTCTGCACTCGCCGATCCTGCCGGAGGCAGCATTACCCTTTG
>Ga0307929_1002027_pt1 | contig 13870 bp, 18 predicted proteins | sample AceLakmetage1330_FD_203160 | JGI IMG/M metagenome (GOLD analysis project Ga0307929, IMG submission 203160) | Saline water microbial communities from Ace Lake, Antarctica - #1330 | ecosystem: Environmental > Aquatic > Non-marine Saline and Alkaline > Saline | place: Antarctica: Ace Lake...
CCTTGATGGCGTCTAAGGCTATTTGGGCCTTCAATTCCTTGCTGTATTTCTTTCTTCCCATTCGGCGTCTCCTTTTGATTGGAAATACACCTTAACATACTGTCTCATTTGCAGGATCCACTATAAAGTGCCTTACGATACACTTGTAATTGTCGCCAAGGCACTTTTAAATTGTCACCTAACAATCAACACATGTCTCGAGGATGTTTCCGTGTATTATTGTGATCATCTATTCGCTGATACCACGTTTGCATACAGATGTCACTATCAGGGGAGCCAGGCTATAGCTGGTGGGTAGCTTTTAGGAAGTGAAGGCACAGAGTGAGCGTTTTAGCGTCACTTTCTTTCAACATGGCGTTTATACCAGCCTTAACAGCTTTCTCCGAATCTGGTTCTTCAGCAAAAAGGAATAGCTCGTAAAGCTCAATTCCTAAGCCATTAGCAATCTTTACAAGTGTTTTGATAGTAGCGTTCTTTTGTCCTCGCTCAATAGAGCTGACATATTTAGCATTCAGCCCAGCTCGATCCCCCAACTCTTCTTGAGTTAGCCCACGTTTTTCTCTGATAATCTGAATTTTACTACCTAAGGCATCTAATATCTGCATCCATCAACTCCTCCCTATTTACGAAAACTAACAGGAAGGCAATGCAGTTTTAACCTCGTATAAGTATATATTTGACCACATATAAACTTATGAATTCACTTGCGTCTGCTTATAAGTTTTGATATTCATAGAATATCTGTCTTTGGGATGATTTCAAAAAACCACATTACAAAATCAAGATTTCCCTAATTGTCAAATCTCGGTGGAAAGATATCCTTTTTACACCCTTGAAGTTGTGATGGGGGTTGTCAAACTGCCATCACTGCTAGTTAGCTAACCAGCTTTCTTAAAAAAATGAATCGAGGCAATAATTATGTTTAAGAAATTCTTTCAAAATCGAATTCAAAAAGATATGGCAAAGCTTGAAGCAGCAAGAAAGAAATGTGTTCCGATTATGCGTTCCAAAGGTTTGTCAGAAAATGAAATATCAAGGGTTGAGAGTGTTTCGTATAAAAAAGCAGCCTCTGGGTATGTTGACAATCCCAATATTCAAACTGCGCTCAGTATTTATTTTGAATCACTTACAAGTGAAGCTCATAAATTTGGCTATGACATCTCATGAACTCAAATGACTGTCATCATAAAAGACTGATTCCAAATTAGGAGAGCAATGGTTTTTATCCGCAAAGTGAACTTTCGCACACGCTCTAACACAAACTTACCGGACACCTCTTAAATACATCCAAAGATTAGTGGTAGTTGCATGTGTTCAATTTAACTATTTCGAGAAACAGGCTTGGAGCCTACCCATTAGTCAGCTACACAATCTTCATTTCTTTATAGACATTTCACTTGACCAAAGTGACTGTGTAGTACATACTACACACATGACGACAATATTTGGTACATACATTCGCACTAAACGTGAAAAGTTGAAAGTTGAGGACACCTCCTTCACTCTCAGGCAGGTTGCTGGGCGAATAGGTATTGAGCCATCATATCTGAGCAAAATTGAACGTGGTGAGCAACCACCCCCATCTGAAAAGAAGATATCGGCCCTAGCAGAAGAACTCAATGAAAACCCAGATGTTCTTCTTGCTATGGCTGGAAAAGTCTCAACTGACCTCCAGGAAATAATCAGACAGCGGCCTGAGTTGTTCTCTCAACTTATAAAAGAATTAAAGGATCTTCCTGACCATGCAGTACTCAAACTTGTCAGGGAGGTAAGAGATGGTACTTGGTAAAGGAGAAAGATATGCTAGAGCTAAAACAGGGTGAACTTGTTTTTACATTTCCTGAGATTCACCCAGATGCAAAACTAACAGTTAGTCTACATCGCACACTAAGAATTCCCGATGATGGACAAACATACCCACTCCCTCCAAGCTTTGGCACTTTTCCTTTAAAACATGTGGACGATTACTCAGCAACCATCCCTGAGCGATGGAAGCAACACGGTGGATTGATGTTTCCCATGTATCAGTCTGAAGCCCTTTGGATTCAATTTTCATCCAAATATTTAAGTGACCACAATAGTAAGTATCCATTTGCAGTAAAAATTGCGACTGGGAAGATTAATGCTATCACTGGGACGGCATGGAATACTGATCTTAGTAATAGACCTCAAGACTATCTCGTCGCCCCAGAGCAACCTTGGTTAGATGGCTATTGTGTAAAGAAAGGCTTAGTCCGACAATTCGTTGCGATGCCTCTTGGTTCGGGTTATTCGGCAGAGGAGCAACTAACGGGTAAAAGCGAAATCGGTGGTTTACAAATTATTGTTTACCCGATGAAGAATTCAGCATTTCTTAAGAGGTTCCCTGAAAGAAGGCCTTTTGGGACTGATATGGGCGACATGTTGTTTCAGTCAGCACCCTCCACTTGCGAAAGCAAACCAGACATGGGAATCGCGCCTGGTGGAAGAATGAAGCAGGAAATTTATGAAGATCCTTATGATTTTGATGACTGGGACTTGAATGTCAGTAATCGTTGTTTCATACATTCAACAAACTCCCTCGTGTGGCGAGGGATAACTGGAGAAGAACCCCCTACTGTTCCACCAACCTCTAAGGAGTATCAATTGCAAGGCCTTCCGTGGTTTGATTACTATGGGGAGCAAGCTTTGCCTGTTAAAGGTTCGGGAATACTCAACTCAATGAAAAGCATCTTTACATTAGGAGGTAAAAAGGGCGGCAACCCCCTTCCAGAAAATGAATCAGTTAAAGTAGATTCAGTAGTTAAAATATCTAAAGATCAAATAAGAGAAGGTGATTTCTAAATCAAGAACCATTGGCCTCAACTAGAAATTTACAATAGTTAAAACACCTCAGCACAACAACGGGAGAATCAAAAATGAAACGTATCTTAACAGTCATTACACTTGTACTAGTAGCCACATCAGCCTCTTCATCCTACGCAGACGATACATCAGCCCGTGCAGCAGCATTTTTCATCGGCACTGCTGTTGGTTCTGCTGCATCTGGTAATCCTCAGGGATATTATGCGAATCCTGATCCACTCAGGATCACCAGACCGCAGTATAACGTTATTGGTGGCGTGATGCCTCTCAGCAAAGGTGGGTCCTTGAATCCGAACCGTACAACAGTAACCGATAAACGTGGACGCACTACCGAAATCACCGAGTACGTTGATTTCTACGGTAATAAACACATTGAAGTTGAGGAATATTAAATGACACTTAATCTCTGGAAAAACAGGAGAGGAGTCCCACAAAATGGTGGCCCCAGATGAGTGAAGGAGTAATTGATTGCCCTAAATGCGGAGCAACAAATTTCGATATCAATATTACCTGCGACAGGTGTGGTGTTAAACTTGACTCATACGAAGTGGAAGACACGGCAGTGATTCCTGAACCAGAATACGACAAATCCGGAACCATTGAATGTTTTAATTGCTCAACACGTAATTTTGCATTCAAAGAAAACTGCGCCAAATGCGGTAAGAGTCTAGAACTTAGCAGAGTTTCATTCAATGTTATTACTAAATCAGGTGATACGAAACTAATTCTAGGTGAGGTAGTTGAACGATACATGGCCGGTTACTTCAATGATGATACCAAGGTCAAAAAGTCAGTTTTGTCAATGGAGTGGGTTCCGGTTATACAACATTGCGAGTTAGCACCCTTATTAGCACGACATTCCGAGGGGAAATTCAACCTAGATGCGGACACACTTCGAGAATTTGCAGAAGAAAGATCACGTATGAATGCTGTGTCTAAACAGTTTTCTCAAAATCACCAGAGCAACGATCCTACAATCCACTGTCCGTTCTGTGATGAAGTGAACTTCAGTAGGAAAACTGTTTGTACTAAATGCAAGAAATCACTTGACGGTAAGATTATTCAGCAGGAACCGCCCCCTGTACTCACGCAGCCACTGACAACCTCACCAACTGCATCCCTTATTGTCTGTAATAAATGTGCTCAACAAATTTCTACCAGAGCCTCTGTTTGCCCCAAATGTGGAACAGCCGCCCAAGAGATCTGCAGGGTTTGCAATGCTTCAATACCGTCGGAGAGTAACTCCTGCCCAGAATGCGGTGACCCAAGGCCTTTCCAAATACGACAACCGCTGACGACTACGACTGAAGTTAAAAATAGAAGCACCATAAACAAAACTCGTCCGCAGTGTGAATTACCATATGTTGCAAATGGTAAAGAAATGTCGTTCAAAGATCTATATTTCTCTTCATCGGGCAGGATATCTAGATCAACCTATTGGCTAAAGTATTATTTACCTTCATGGATAATAGTATTCCTGGCTATTTGGCTTGACTCGGTCATGATAGAAGTAACCGAAGGGCTTTTTATTACATTTGTCACTTGGATCCTTTTAATAATACCATCGATCATGATGAATACAAAAAGATGTCATGACGTAGGTAGAAACGGTTTTTATCAGCTAATCTTGAGTATTCCCTTGGTTTGCATTTGGCCGGCCGTAGTATTGTCTTTCGCGAAAGGTACGACTGGAAACAATAAATATGGCCCAGACCCATTACTTGTAGTTTGAGTCAAAATCTTTGAAAAAATACAGTATTGAGATGATAAAGAAAATGGAACGAAAATTAAGAATATCAGAAATATTATCATTATTACTAATTTTCTTGTTTAGCTCATCTGTCTATGCAGCAGACCACTGGGTAGATTACATGGATGATAACGGTTCTAGTAGCTACGGTTATCCTTTATGGATGGAAGGGCTTGGGCTAATTCTGTTTAAATTATTAATCGCAGGATTCATATGGACATCCATAATGGGAAAAGAGTGCAGGTTATCAAGCTTAAGAGGTGTTACAGCTATTATTGTAGGCGTATCTGTCTTTATTTTTTCATTAACAATATAGCATAAGGAGCCCTCTATGAAATTAACACAAGAAGATGCTTTGAGAGCATACGCCACAATGATGAATACTCACGATGTAACACATATCGAATCTTTGTTGGCCGACAATTTCATTTATGAATCACAAAGGGTTATTGCTCCTTTAGCAGAGTCTAAAGAAAGATTTCTTGAATACATCCATGCAAAGATGCAAACAGTTGAACGCATCAATGCTCCCGTTTTTGCAGAAATGGGAATGGTTCATGCTTTTGGGCTCCAGCCATGTGTTATTCTGGCTCAAAATGACATAACAAATTTAGTAGGCCTTGCTTTGGCCAAAGTGGAAGGAGACAAAATTCGACGAATAGATCTTTGTATTGTGCCCACAGTTCAAGCAGCCAAGCGCAGCGGTGAATATCCTGGGGCTAAAGATTTGTTAATGGGCAACACGGGCGCTCATATGAAGTAGACAAGATGCATGCTGAGTTTGGAGAATGAGAAGTGGTTGTCACGGGAATCAGGAACAAGCTTTAAATCTACATATCGTATTCTTTGTTATCCTTGCCACTGAATTCATTCTCAATAGTGTTACCATTTATTGGGTTTACACTGAGTCGGCTTCCGATTTCCCATCTCACCCTTCTTGATATCCGTTATGATGGAAAATATGAGAAAAAAAGTAATGAGTGGACATCTTTGTCCATGGTTTGCGGTTTAATGTTGAGATAGATAGAAAATGTGTCAGATATAAGGTAATATGGTGGAGAAAATGCGTTTAAAAACCTTCAACTACATTGCTGTAGTAATTATAATTGCATATGTTTTTCTCGGTTATTGTTGAAAATTTATTTGGAGTTTCTAGTGAATAAAATTAATCCTTTTGGGTTCATCACAGGAATAATAGCTTGGTTTCTGATTATGTGGTACTCATCTACTCAAGGTGAATGCTTGCAAACAAAATCATGTGATGGTGGAGATATGATTATGTTTGCAGTTATCGGTATCGGCATGTTGGCACCAGCATGGATCATAGCTAACATAGTTTCTATAATATTTGGTTCCGAAAAATAAAACAGTTAATCTGGCGAGCCGGCTCACCCTTTGTACTTGGCAGCTAACTTAAAACCTGTGCCAATGTTACCTCTTCATTAGTACCTCCCTGCAACTTCCTATTTAGTTAGGTGGCAAATAACTGTGTCTTAAGTATACATTTCCCCCTCCTCATTACTGTGCAGATGTTTTCTATTTTTTACAGCAAGAGTTTCGGCTTAAAAATAGCTGTCGCGCTAGAATTACGCTGGTATTTAGCCGTAACGTCTGACTGTAAGGGCTTTGGTCAGCTTGTATGACGCATTGGAAATGTTCGCAATAAGGTCATTATTTATATAATTAGCCATGGCGGATTTTATCAACTCCCCAGCCGATGTATCGTCAAGAGCTTCCCACTGGACAGTTCCGTCTGTAACTGAGATTCCATACGCTTCTGCCTGGCTGAGTGAAATTCCGACTCGACTATGGTCAATTAGGTATGGGTATTGTGACCATTCTTGAACATCACGCATGGTGCTCTCAGGAATGCGTAAGCCACCTGCGTCATAATCACCAGCGTAAAGCACTGTAACTGGTCGGTTATAGCGCTCTACGAGGTAGGATAGATGGTTGGCGACATCTTGTGTTAGTGAAAATGAAGGGTCACCACCAAGGGGGATAAGGTCACAGTAAGGGGCATACTTTTTAAATTGGCCGACCATACCTTTCGCCTCAAACATCCAAACAATGGTGGACTCCTGGTGGTAGAAATGGTCAAGCTGTTCTGTTCCCATAAGCCTTATGAACAATGGAACGACCATCATCAACAAAAGTGGAAGGTGACCACCAGTCTTGGTAATGATTACGTCTTGCAATGGAGGCGAGGGCTTTCCATTTGTTTTAATAATCCGCCTTGCTAGAATAAAAACCATCTTGCAAAAGGCGATAAAAGCACCAACGTAAAGTTACATCATAATCGACTGACTCTACATGAGTACGAGCAGCATCAAGGATGGCCGTTGTCTTGGCTGAGGGTTTGTATTCATTCATATATCTCTCTCTTATATTGTTGGTAATTTCGACCACCAACATGATGTTTTTTTATACTTTTTCTGCAAATTATCTGCAAATAGCTTGAAAGGTCTCCATCGTTTATCGAGAATCGGCTCACCTAGCAGCCTGCCGCTCGATAACAAACCACACATCAAAAACGAAGATTCCGTAAGATTGCAGCATTTGTCGCTGTCTGCTTCATCTGTTTCCAGCGACGAACAACGGTGGAAAGTGACATTCCGGTATCTTCTGATATTTTCCTAAATGATAAACCTTTCGCCCTTAGCCTCACGATCTCAACATTTTGTTTGTATTCTTTCAAGAAGATCCCCCAACAGATCTGTTACTCGCTTTGGTTCCGGCGGCACAGATCCCATGCGTACACTGATCAACTCAGTAATTGCGGATGCTATCGCAAGATCACCAGTCTGCTCATATCTTTCCAGTAAATTACCAGCAACAGCATTGCCGGTTAAGCGCTTCGTCCACGGTTTCTGCCCAGGATTAACCCGATCAACTTCAGCCACTAGAATTCTCAATGCCTGAGTTTCGTATTTAGCTGCAGCGACATCGATATCCCTAAACCAGTTTTCTTTGTACAACTGGCTGACTCTACCAGCAGTTAGACCAGGCAACTTCCCGATAGCCTTGTAGGTTGCTCGCTGACTCCTCATGTGCAGTATGATGTTGGCCGTATCCATCAAGGTAAAAGCGCCTCTAGGTAGCCTGGTAACCACACGGCATCAATGCTGTCTGTCTTTATCTTTGAAATGCGTCTTAGTACAGTGCGGCGGCTTATTTTCAGCTTCCAGGCGATCTGCTGAGCTGTGTAGCTGCCCATCAGTCTGGAGATCTGAATCATTTCGAATTCGATCTGTTCCTGTGCTGGTGATAGCACAGGAACACCCTTGAAAACTCCAGTCTCAAGATGAAAATGTAGAACAGTTAGTAGTTCTTCTGTATTCATATACTCATATAGTTAGGTGGTGGTGCCAGTTTCGACATACTATCCTTGGTTTGTTGCTCCGCATCTGCTCTAGCTAAATCCAAATAATTAATACGGGTGGCCTTACGATTCATGACACTAAGGGCGATCCTCTGACAATCAACATCTCGGCACTCATGACACAAGCTGTAAAGCTGCAACCGATATATTCCGCCTGTGTGTTTTGTGCCGAGCATAAGATGACCATCTACAACTAGGTTTTCCCTGCCACAATACACACAATGCTTGTGCGGATATCGAGTGTAGTTCTTGAATGCCTCAGCCATATTTCTTCCAATCTTTTTATATGATCTTTTCAAATTCGGTTTATTATTCAGTTTATTGCTCATTGTTTTCCTCGTTGCTTTTAACGTAGAAAGTTCGACAATTGTCGAAACCGCTACGGGTGCTACGTCCTAAACCACCCTAACTCAAGCTAAAGTCACCCTGCTAGAACCTGTAACTGTCTGTTTGTGAACGATAAAATCAGCATAAACACCTAAGTCAGGAAAATTGTCGCAAATTCCCTTATAAGAAGAAAAGAAAACATATATATGTTTTCTTATATTTATATAGGCAACGTGTTATTTAGGGTGTTTAGGTTGTTTTAGTTGCTTTTGTTTAATATAATAAACGACTTACATAAACCACCCTAAGGTTCTAAGGTGGCATTGGGTGATTTTAAACACTGCTTAGCTGAAACAAACTCCTCATCTCTTCAAGGGGTAAGGGGCCGAATCTCCGCATATTGTAAAAGGGAGGCGAGGGTGAAACAGTCATCAGCTTCTGATGCTTTGGAAAAATGCCTTTGTCACCGTAAGTCTGTTTCCAAAAGATATCATTGACCTCAGGTCTACTAAATGTCTGCTTGCTCTTACCGCAAAAATCAAGATAGGCATCGTAAACTTCATGCCTATAGTTCAACTCAATCCACAGCTTTTGTGACTTCGTTATAAACTCCTTATCCAGACACTCAGACCAGAACGCCTGCACAGAAGTCATATTGTGGCTTTGCTGGTCATTCAACGCCTCGGTAATAGGAGCGAGCCTGAGTGCATTAAAATTGACGTTCACCTCGTATAACAGGTAATAGAACAATGACTGGAGACCACCGCTCAGCATCTGCTCACTCATTGCTTTGAAGTATGGAATATCCTTCCTGTGTGAATCATTGACATCCAGCACAAAGAACCTTCGCTCACCGGGTGTTGCTGGAACTACAAAGTCGGAGTTGCTCGCCATGATAATATTCAGGAAAGATTTCATCTGTTGCGAATCAATACCTTTCTTCTCAAATGTGAGCAAACTTTCGGTAATCAATGCCTTTAGTCTATTTTCGGTGGATTTATCAGCAGCGAACATGGCTTCATCAGCAAAAGCAACAATCGCTGTAGAAAGGAAGCTATTGAACTGACCAACGAGTTCTCGAGAAGAGGATATGTGCAGGTAATAGCGACCGAACAGATGCTCTATCCATTTCATGAAAGCACCTTTGCCAGTACCTTTATCGCCTCGGAGCACTACAGCAACGCCTGGTCGTTTACCACCAGGAAACTGAACGCATCGTGCAAGCCACATAATCAGGTAGCTGTAGTGATCATCATTGCTGTCACATATTACCCGATACACATGGTTGAGAAACAGATCACAGTTCCCCTTCACTGGAGCGATAGTAAACCCAGAAAAAAGGTTATAGGCTTTACCAGCACTGTTCCCCGAAGGATCAAATACTACCTGATCATATGTTCTTCGGTTTCGATCTTTCAACCACGAACTTGGATTCTGAGGGGCGTAGTAATCCTCGAAGTCTTTTTTAGTGAGAAACTCAGCAGTCACTCTCTGCAGAACCGGATCATAGGTTTCTTTCAGAATCCTGAATTTTGAGCCAATCAGAACGCAAGCATGGGCAGAATCAAATCCAGCACTACTACTGCCTGATGCTTCAATAGCTGATGATATATCATCGATCACAGGCAGGTTAATGCCAAATTTACTTTTCAATGCAGGTCGTATTAATCCCCAGGCTACTGAGTCTGATTTATCCGCATGGGAAACAAGCTCTTTCAATTTTTCAGCTTTTTCAGTGCTCGATAGTACTGAGATATCCAGCTCTTCGATGGATTCAACTGTAGTTTGTGGAATCGGATGCAAGAAGAACTTCTTCCCGCCATGAAGCATTGAGTTCACGACAGGCTTGCCGCCATCTTCAGGATTATGAAAGAACAACGCCTTGGTTGGCCCTTCTTCAGGTTCCAGAGGATCACAGCAAGCTTGCTGATCATATTTTCCCGGGTCTGCACAGATATCAGCAACAGACAGCAGATCGTGATCACGAAACTCAATCATAAAATCACTCTGCAAATCTGCAGTATTTATTGATGAGGAGATAATCTTCCGTGCTAGAGCGACATCGATATTCCGCTGGTTTGCAAGAATAGCTGCCTTATCGGTTATGTATTTCCCACGGGTTACAGCAGAGCGTTTTATCAATACAGGGTCGGACTCTAGTTCCCGTACAACCCGATTATACTCAGATACATCGACTGCAGGCGGGGTAGCACAGTTCAGGATTGTCCCCCCAGTAAATGCTGGTTCCTGTCTGTTCTGAGTTATGCGCTCGTTGTTGATCTCAGGAGCAGCTATAAAGTCAATACGTTCAGGACTGAACACAAAGGCATCGAAACACACACAACGAACTAACATTGCACCTGTTCGGGCAAGTTTGATATAGCCATAGCCATTAATCACTGCTAGCTGAAATAACGCTTTCATATAAGCTGGCAAACCGCTCGCGATACCAGCTTGAAAGTAAAGATGATACCCACCGCCACGTATTGCTTTCCCATCCACTGAGAGGCCGTCAGATGACGATCTGATAACTAAGTTAGCTAGGGCGCCAAGCTGCAGATCTATCTCGCTCAGGATAGACAGTAGTTTGTCCGGTTCAATGCTCGGCAGTGGACACTGTGCGTCCTGATCAACATCGAGCATAGCAAGGTGGGCAGAATCAGTGAAAGTGAAGTTTTCCTTTGTCCTGGGAATGACTTCCCCGCCAGCAGTTTTTGTAGTTCCGATGGTATGAATGTCACCAGGTTTACTTCCCTTAACAACACCATGAACGAGGGAGTCCATAGGCCCCATGCTTTCGATAACTCCACCAAGATCTTTCAGATCGCACTCACAATGCTCTGCTGTTCCTGAATGAAACGGGTTAGGATAACTCTTGGTAAGATTACTTGAGCTATCAAGATTAAGTGCCTTGGACATTCGTGTATTGTGTGAAGTCAGTTTTGTATATTTCATTGCTCAGTTTCTCCCGTCTTCGATGCCCATTCGAGATAGAAAGTTTCAGCATTGGTGCTGTGGACGTACTCAGCTTGAGGTGGGAGTTGCCCAATGCAGCATTCCCTGAAATCAGAGTTCTGCTGTAAAGTTTTCAGGATGTGTTTCTTCTGATTGATGTCGCTGGTTCGTTTTAGAAGCGATAGGGGTTCGTTCATTGGTATTCTCCTTGAGTTTGCAAGGATTGACCAAGATGTGTTACTGTAAAGTACACCCTTGGTTAACCCCAGGTGTACTTAGCTGGCTGACAGTTCTTGCTTGCAGGCTGGGCTGTCGGTCAGTTTCTCAACTACTTCATTTCGTATCTCAGTTAGGACTTCATTGAGTCCATGTGTGCTGGGATCTGTCTGTACCAGGATGGCATGGCAGGCAGCCCAGGCATCTACCAGCTGAATTGATGGTTCCGGTGGCTTCGGTGGGAGAACTAGTGGTATTACGGGTACTGTCGGTTCCGATGATAGAATAAGTGGAATTGGCGGTTCAACGGCTAACGTACTATTTTCAACATTTGTTGAACTTTGTACGTTAGGTGAGACTGCTCGCTCATATCGCTTACTAATAGTCTTCGCATTCAATCCAACCAATGCCGGGGATGTAAGGTCAGCATTCGCTCGCACGGCTGCAACAAACACTTCCGAAGCAGCATTGATACTAGACCCAGCTTCCACCATTGAGTCCATGAACTCAAACTCACCTTCAGGGCATATCGAGGTGCAGGTACCGTTTCTATCCTCTTTCACAGCTTTCGGTTTCTCACTGATAGTCTCAGTGGTGCGAATCTCCTCACAGCTTTCGCAAACTTTCTTGCGTTTGATGTTACCAGTTTCTGCTGTGAGTTTATGACCGCATCGTGAACATTTAAGCCTGAGGCGCTTTCTACCATTCACCGTTTCAAAGCCAGTGACGATATAATCCAATGCAGGGTTGTCTCCAATCTTTATACGCTTAGCCATTATGCTACCTCCCCACATCTCTCACGAGGGAGTGCGTCCATCCATGACTGAAGCTCATCCGAAAAGATTCCACGGCCTCGCTTACCCAAAACAACAGAAGGCGGAAAGGTTGGATCGTTCTTCAGGATGTCGTAGAATCTGGTCGGGCCGACATCCATCAGCTGCATAGCTGTCTTATGGCGGAGTATTCTACGGTCGTTTCCTTTGAAGGGTATCTTCTTTGGCATTGCTTAAATCTCCTATGGTTGAAATAAAAAAGGGATACAGTACCGTTTATTCGGTATGCACCCCTTTTAACCACAATGTCTTATGCAATGTTGGACAACTGCTAAAACAGCGTTTGTCCAAAAAATCAGTCCATATTTTCCACCAGCTTCTTCAATCTTCCGTACTCTTTGAGTAACGCACCCCCAGTAGCTTCCTTCTTAGTTTCATTTTCTCTAATTTCGTTTCTTTCAAGAGCCATCTCATTGAAAACATCCCCATTCCAAGCCTTCCGTCCCTGCAGGAGTAATTTTTTGTGAATTTCTTTCATGCGTTTGTCAAACCTTTGCAGGTCACCTTTCTTCATCTCCCTGCCCAGCAAACCAAGGTCAGCATCTTTATTTTTAGGCCGTTTCCAGGCGTTTGCATCTGATGCTATTCGACGTAAAAAGACCAACTCAACTTCTTTCGGTGGCGGCAGACAGTATAGATAAAACATTATCCACAAGTCTCTTGCTCTTGTGTATTTCTGATCTTTCAGGAAAACCTCCAATTGGTGAATCAACACGTGGTAAGGGTTGATTCTTTCCGTACCCTCGTATTTCCGTATACGCAGCGTCTCTATCCATTCTTCGGTGGTTGGTAATTCTTTCAAGCGTTCAAGGCGATCCATTAGCCGCTCCCAGTACTTCTCCTTGCTCCAGTTTAAGCAAATAGTCAGACCACCACTGCATCATTTTCTTTCGTTCAGGTAAGCGCATGCTGCGATCGTAAACGGCACTGACTGCATCCTTGCGAGCATGAGCAAGCTGGAGTTCTATGATTTCATGATTCCAATTGTTTTCATGCAAAAGGGTACTTGCCATGGATCTGAAACCATGCGGGGTCATCTCTTCTTTCGTAAAACCCATCCTTCGCAGCGCTCCCAGTACTGTATTGTTGCTCATGGGCCTGTCGCCTGTGCGTAAGCTTGGAAAAACATACCTTCCGTCACCGGTAAGCAGATGGATCTTTTGCAGTACCAGAATAGCCTGATCACTGAGCGGTACTGTATGTTCTCGCTTCATCTTCATTTTCTCAGCAGGAATCAGCCACACCTGCTTCATGAAATTGATCTCTGACCATTCAGCATGGCGCAGTTCACCCGGTCGAACAAAGGTCAATGCCGATAGTTGCAGAGCGCATCTGGTGATCATGTCTCCCTGGTAGCCCGATACAGACCTCATCAGCGCACCAGCGCACGCAGGATCGGTTATTGCCGCCATTCGCTTTGACTTGTGTGTTTTGAGAGCACCACGCAGAGAAACTGTAGGGTCTTGATCACAGAGGCCAGAGGCTATGGCATATCGAAAGACCTGTGAACAGATAGTTTTACATCGATGTGCTGTTTCTATAGCACCTCTGTTTTCTATACGA
>Ga0307929_1002028_pt1 | contig 13868 bp, 13 predicted proteins | sample AceLakmetage1330_FD_203160 | JGI IMG/M metagenome (GOLD analysis project Ga0307929, IMG submission 203160) | Saline water microbial communities from Ace Lake, Antarctica - #1330 | ecosystem: Environmental > Aquatic > Non-marine Saline and Alkaline > Saline | place: Antarctica: Ace Lake...
AATGCTGTCAAACATATCTTTAATAAAATCAAGTTCCATATTCATAGAATTTGTGGCAAGTAAACCCCTGAGTCTTTAGTTCAGGGGAGATTGCCACCTCCTGTATAAGTGTAGTGGTTCTTGCTGTTAATATTGACATTCCTGATTTATGTTTTAGTTTTAAACGTTTATTGGGGATGGATCTGGAAATCTTCCATACCAGGCCCCGATTTTTTTTAATCGGCTGATTTTTCATGGGCATCGTATGTTTAATATACGATGGATGACGGCGTGGTTAAAAAAAGAATTTTAAGTGTTTCCTGCTGTATCCACAAGGGTGGGCATTGGGTAACACAATCCATTTGATTTATCAATCATTATGAGAACCGTTGCAGGCATGATGTGAATCGTTTTGATCAGAAAATTATGATGCGTGCCTGCATCGTGATCAAACCCGTTAATTTCAGTAGCTGAGACAGGGAATATATGTCAGATAAACGTGATTACTATGAAATCCTGGGGGCTTCCAGGGATGCCTCAAAGGATGAGTTAAAGTCTAAGTACCGCAAGCTTGCCATCAAATTCCATCCGGATAAAAATCCCGGAGACAGTGCCGCTGAGGAGAAGTTCAAGGAAGCCTCAGAAGCCTATGGAGTTCTTTCAGATGATCAGAAACGTCAGGTTTATGATCAATTTGGGCACCAGGGACTTGAAGGGGCAGGGGCATCAGGGGGTGGTTTTGAGGGTGCTTTTTCCAGTTTTGGGGATATTTTTGAGGATTTCTTTGGTTTTGGGGGCGGCGCCAGGGGAGGGCGGGGTGGCACCCGGGTCCAGCGGGGATCAGACCTTCGCTATGACATGACCCTTGATTTCATGGAGGCCGCCTTTGGGATTGAAAAGGTTATTGATGTAAAGAAACTGGATAATTGTGATATGTGCGGGGGGAGTGGATGCAAGGAAGGAACCACTCCTGAAACATGCTCCCATTGTAATGGTACCGGCCAGTTTATCCAGAGTCAGGGATTTTTCAAGGTAAAAACCACCTGTCCCTATTGCCGGGGTAAAGGGAAATCCATTCCCCATCCCTGCCCAAAATGTGTGGGTAATGGCAGGATGGAGATTTCAAAAAAAGTTTCTGTCAAGGTGCCTGCCGGTGTGGACACCGGGGCTAAACTGCGTTTGAACGGTGAGGGAGAAAGCAGCACCTCCGGGGGACCTGCCGGCGATCTTTATGTCTTTATCAATGTAAAGCCCCACAAGCTGTTTAAACGAGATGGAACCAATATCATTTGTTTGGTGGATATATCCTTTGTCCAGGCAGCACTGGGGGATGAAATCACCATTCCCACCCTTGAAAGTGAAAAAGAGCTTAAAATTCCCAAAGGGACCCAGTATGGAGATACCTTTCGATTCAAGGGTGAGGGGATTCCCTCCCTGAGATCCGGCAGGCGCGGAGATCAGATCATTCAGGTGGATATCAAAACCCCCACACGACTATCCAAAAAACAGGAAAAAATATTGCGGGAATTTGATAAGCTGGATTCGGATAAAATTTCAAATAAGCTGAAACGACTTTTCAGGGGGATGTGATCATCCAGGGGAGAAAACCTATGTTTGAATTAAAGGTAAAGACGGATTTTGCCGCTGCCCACCAGCTAACCATGGTGGGGGAAAAATGTGAGAACCTCCATGGCCACAACTGGAATGTGGAGGTTTATGTCACTGGAGAACATCTCAATGCCGCCGGTGTGCTGGTGGATTTTGGAGATATCAAGAAACATGTGCGAGCTATCATGAAAGAGCTTGACCATAAGTTCTTAAATGAGCTGGAGGCCTTTAAGGAGATTCAGCCCTCATCGGAACAAATTGCCATTTATATTGCCAATCGGTTGAAAATCTGCCTGGGGAAAGAAAAACTGGATGAAACCGTACGGGTTTCCCGGGTGTCTGCATGGGAGTCTGCTGATGCCTGTGCCACCTACATACTTCCGGTGGACTGACTGACCCTTGATTTTAAAGTTTTAAGGGCCAGCCTGGTCGTTCTACTTTGTTAGGTGCCCCAAAAATACAAAACGCCGCTTCCATTTCAATGGAGCGGCGTTTTTTCGTTTAGGACGCACTTAAGCCGGCATATTCCCAAGGCTTTTTATGTGGATAAATACCATCGGTTCGACCATTTTTTGTAACAGATTGAATTTATTGATATAAAAAACAACAAATAAAAAATCTAAATAAAATTATATATAGATTATAGGACGTTATGATGGCTATCGAACCGAGGGTAAATAGCTTTCAAACCCTGAATTCCAGACTGTTAAGGCGCTTGATTTTAAAGGCTGTCCCCCCTTAAATAGGTAGCCTTTATCTGTATCACTCAAGTCCTTTCTATGCCATGGAAGCCTGGACCCGGGCCAGAGAATCCTTGACGTCTTTGTCCAGGAAAAAATTCAGATTTTGGTATTTAATTTTTTCTGACATTTTTGTCTCCATGAGTGCTGAGGCATCCCTTTTTAATTCTTTTTTTAAGCGCATGAAGGGCTTTCCAGGGGTATCCATCCATGAGGAGACAATGGCTTTTGCCCGATCCATGAGCGCTTCCGCATCAAGAATTTCATCCACAATATTTTCCTGTAGGGCATCTGCGCTGTTGATCAATTTGCCAAAATAGAGCAGATTCCGATAGACTCTATTGGAGTCAAGACCAAACTTCATGATGCCGGTCTGCACGGCGGACAGGGGAACACCTATATTTATTTCCGACATGCCAACCTTGGTTTTGGGGTGGTTGGAGAGAAGACGGTAGTCCGCTGCCATGGACAGGATCAGCCCACCGGCAATGGCATGGCCGTTCATGGCGCAGACAACGGGTTTCGTGCATGTAAAAATGTTAAAAAATACCCGGTCGGCAAAGGCAAGAAAATCACCTGCCTGTTCCACGGTTTCAAAGGCCATGAAGGTGTTTAAATTAAACCCGGTGGAGAAAAAACGATTCTGCCCGGTGAGAACCATTCCTTTGATATCATCTTCAACATTTACCTGGTCCACGGCTTTCTGGAGGTGTTCCAGGGTCTGACGATCCATGGCGCTGGTGTTTCCACCAGCCAGTTTTGCAATGAGAATTTGGTCTTCAATGTGTGTTTCAAGCATGGATATATTTCCTTGTGTTTTTCATATGAAACTCAGTACAAAAATTTGCAATTATGAAGATTTTGATTTTTGTTGTGACAGGCGTTTGCTGCCATATAGGTTATAAAAAACCGGCAAGAAACCCCCTGGGTCTTTAGCCAGGGGGTGTTGACGGTTATGACATGAAACTCCATAGAACACCGGCAGCGACTGCTGATCCGATAACCCCGGAGATGTTGGGAGCCATGGCATGCATGAGTAGGAAATTTGTAGGGTCTTCCTGTTGCCCCACCACCTGCACTACCCTTGCTGAATCTGGAACGGCAGAGACGCCGGCAGCCCCCAGCAGGGGGTTTATTTTACTCTTTAAAAAGAGATTCATGATTTTGGCAAACATCACGCCAGACGCGGTTGCGATGCAGAAGGACAGGGCGCCCAGAAAAAAGATTCCCACAGACTGGCTGGTGAGAAACACATCTCCCTGGGTACTCGCCCCCACGGTGACTCCAAGGAGGATGGTGACAGAATCAATGATGGACGTTCTTGCGGCCACGGCCAATCGTTCCGTTACCACGGCTTCTTTTAAAAGGTTACCAAAGCAGAGCATGCCAAGCAGGGGCAGGGCCGCGGGTGCCAGAAAACAGCAGAGGAGAAAAGCGACAATGGGAAAGAGCATTTTTTCTCTTTTGGTGACTTCCCGGGGCTCTTCCATGCGAATCAGGCGTTCTTTTCGTGAGGTGAGAAGTCTCATGATGGGGGGTTGGATCACCGGAACCAGGGCCATGTAAGAATAGGCAGCCACGGCAATGGGGCCAATGAGTTTGGGAGCCAGTTTGGCGGTGAGAAAGATGGCCGTAGGACCGTCGGCACCGCCGATGATGCCGATGGAAGCGGCTTCATTGGGGGCAAATCCCAGTGCCAGAGCCCCCAGGAACGTGATAAAAATTCCTGCCTGGGCTGCGGCCCCCAGGAGCATGAGCACCGGCCGTGCCAGCAGGGTGGAAAAATCGGTCATGGCACCGATGCCAAGAAAAATCAATGGGGGATAAACCCCCTGGGTGACACCCTGGTATAGATAGTGGAGAACGCTATTATTCTCATAGATACCAAGACCAAGTCCCTGGAACACGGGAATGTTTCCCATGAGCATGCCAAAGCCGATGGGGACCAGTAAAAGGGGTTCGTAGTCCTTGGCAATGCCAAGGTATATAAAGGTCATTCCCACAAGGATCATGACGATGTTGCGGTAATCACATAGAAAAAAACCGGTGTTTTGAAAAAAATCTACAAATAGGTGCTCCATAGCGTATGCCTCTGCGTGTGGATAATTGATGTTTTTTAGGAAGCCAGTGTTTTGAACTGTGCCATGTCCAGGACATGGTACCCTTGGGTATCTGATACAATGATGTCTGTCTCAAGAAGCCTTGCAAGGCTTGCATGGGGATGATCAATACCACTGATTTTGGCCAGTTTTAAAAGTCTTGGCAGGGAAAAATGCTCACTCAACGTTTCTGCCAGAAGTTTAAATTGCCTTGCACTTTCCTTTTGCCCCGGGGTGAATTCAACCGGGATCTGATCCGTTGCAGGGGCCTTTTTTTTAAAAAGGGAGAGTTTTTCTCTGTTTTCCCATAGACTCAGCAGTTTATGAAGCTGGGATATGGCCAGGGACAACATCACAAGGCCAGTAAATACAATGGTTACGCCCACAACGGAGATTGCCCATCCGTTGTATGCATTGATTGCATCTAAACCGTACACATTTGCCTCCATATTTTTCAAATTATCAAAAATTTAATGGCTTGTTTCGGCATCCTTCAAAGGTACTTTACACTTTTTTAGAGTAATTTCCGTTGGCAGGGAATTTTTCCCAAAAGACTGTAAAGTGCTTTTGGGGTCATATGAGGGATGCCCTTATTTCATAAGTTTAAAAAGAAGCGGAATACTATATTAATACTGATAATCCATGTCAGGGGTATCCTGTTCCGTTAAGAAGGGGAAGGCGCGGGAGCGATAGGTGTTCCAGGCCTGCATAAAGGTGTCTGCTGCGGAGGAATCGCTTTGGATAAATTCCAGAAAGGCATCCCTTGAGATGACCATAATTTCGCAGGAAGTCAGGGCTGTTAGGGTGGAGATGTATACCCCCTTTGAGGATAACAGTTCCAGGCCAATGAAATCCCCTGATTTGTTTACCACAGCGGATTTTCCATCATTCAATTCAATCAGGAGGGTTCCTGTTCTCAGCACGAAAAAGAAGGTGGCTGTGTCTCCCTTTGTTGCCAGGATTTCACCTTCTTGTATCGTTCTTTTTTCCAGGGTCTGTCCCATTGCGTCAAGGTCTCTTTCTTCCATGCTTCTGAAGAGTTCACTTTTTCTAAGGATGTTGATTGCTCTTTCCATTCTCTCCTCATTCGGGGTTGATCATACGATTGGCCATTAAGGCAGTTTCAGAGCCTAATGGGTTTGATTTTATGACCAAACCACCTCATTCAACTCTCCGCCAAGGAGTCCCCTTCTGAATCTCTGATTCAGTGGAGGAGGAATTGGCGCTACTGGCTTATGGTTGTTTGGTTTCTGCATATTAACATCACTTCTCGTAGATTGACTTGAGTGATGTTGATCATGGCAATTTTTACACAAGGTCATTAGATTTGACAGCTTGTCCGTTCCGCCCTTTGATTTTGGCTTGATATCCGAGCGCAAAAGAAGTTCTTGTTGAAATAGAACCTTGCCGTGGGAAATAGCTGCAATCCCGATATTGATCCCTCCGTCATCAATCCCCACGGTGACCGCTTGAATATGGTCTGTGGTGTCATACAAAAGCTGGAGCGTAAATGGGGTTCTTTGAATCACCCGGGCCTTTTCCTGCTTGAGCATAATCCTGGCATTGGTCGGATGGGTCGGCATCAGCCATTTTTCTGATTTTGATTTGACATAAACTTGCATAAAAAAACGGCATCCTTCAAAAACACTTTACACTTTTTTAGGGCAATCTCCATTTGCAGGGACTTTTTCCAAAAAAACTGTAAAGTACTTTGGATGTCATATGAAGGATGCCAAAAAAACCTTTCGGTTATTATCACCCTCGTAAAGAGGGGTAAGGTTCGCCTCGCCAATGTTCAGCAGGCTTCGCAATGTGGTTATCTACCTCACAGCGCTTTTACAGAGCCACGATAGGGCTTTGGACTGGCGATTACGTCCAAAGGTATCTATATCCTGCCGAACGTAGTCAGTTAAGACTTCGGCTAGCCAACTTGGGCTTTTACAAGCCCCTTATGAATCTTTGATTCAGGAGGGGTAGTTGACTCTTATGGGGGAATTGATTTAATACAAGATAATTAGATAAGCATAAAATCCATCATCTGTCGATATAATTTTTGATATACAGAAAAATATTGACTTAAAAGAGGGATACACCTTGCCAAATTTTTCAACCCAGAAAGTCGACATTCTGTCGTGGATTTAAGAAGGGGCTTTTAAGGGATCATAAGGGTTGACGACATTGGGGAAACTATCGTAAAATGCCCAAATTTATTTTAAGAAAATTAAAAAGGCACATGGGCTTGCCAGACTGATGCTTGAAGTGCCCCCTAAAAAAATATTATTGCCGGGGGATTTTTCATGTGAGTTGGCCATGGCAAAGCGGCAGTGTCACAACAGCGCATGGAGTGCCATGGGACATCCGGTTCGGGCATGCCATGTGAAAAACATTTCAACAACAGGAGCATGACATGAGTTTGACCCGACGGATACTGTTATTTTGCCTTTGTCTGGTTTTTGCAGCGGGAAGCGCCTTTGCCGCGGATAAGAAGATTAAGGCCGGTTTTGTCTATGTGGGACCGGTGGGAGATTATGGATTTTCCTACGGCCACGACCAGGGACGACAATTTGTACAAAATAAATACCCATGGCTTGAAACCGTTTTTATTGAGTCTGTTCCAGAATCAGACTCCGCAAGAATCATAGATCGGTTCATCCAGGAACAAAAATGTGATGTGGTGTTCACCACCAGTTTTGGTTATATGGACGACACCGTGGCTGCAGGCAAAAAATATCCTGAAAAAAAATTCATGCATTGCTCTGGTTTTAAGCGGGGAGACAATGTGGGGACTTATTTCGGGGATCTATATCAGATGTATTATCTCAACGGGCTCATGGCCGGGGCGTTGTCCAAGACGGGGAAAATAGGCTATGTGGGGGCCTTTCCCATTCCTGAGGTGGTGCGCCACATAAATGCCTTTGCCCTGGGGGCCAAGGCGGTAAATCCTGCGGTAACAGTGGATGTGCGATGGATATATGCCTGGTATGGACCGGACAAGGCCAAGGAAGCCACTGAATCCCTTATTGCATCGGGTTGTGATGCCATTGCGTTCACCGAAGATACCCCGGCCGTCATTGAAGTGGGGCAGGATCACTGTGAAAAAGGCCAGCAAATTTATACGTTCAGCCATTATAGCCCCATGCAACCCTATGGAAAAGACTCTGTTGTTTCCGGTCAGCTCATGAACTGGGGTGGCATGTATGCCAAAATTCTTGAAGATATCCACAACGGCACCTGGACCAATGAAGATATCTGGTGGCTTGCCGCAGAAGGAGCTGCACTTTTAGGCGGCAGTGAAGATGAGATGATTAATTCCAAATTTGTGGAAGATCTCAAAAAAGTTGAAGTCAATACCCCGGATTTGGGTACACTTTCCGTGTATGACCTTGTGTTCAAACGCTACGCCCAGATGAAGGAAGGCGTGGAAATATTTGATCCCTTTGATGGTCCCATCAAGGATAATGCCGGGACCCTCAAGGTAAAGGCTGGGGAGCGGGCGTCCAAGGAAGACCTGTTGAGCATCATGTACTATGTTGACAATGTAAAGGGATCTGTTCCCAAATAGACATTAGCTCAGCAATTTTAAATTATAAGAAGGACCGGGTGGCATGTGTCGGGTGAAGCCAAAGGACGGTGAAATGTGTCTTGAATCATCCCCGGCATCATACCATTCGGTCCTGTTTTGTAGGAGCAATATGAGAAAAATTGATACACTTGAGATGAAGAATATTTCAAAATCATTTCAAGGGGTTTTTGCAAACCAGGGAATTAACCTCCAGATAAAATCCGGTGAAATACTGGGGCTTCTGGGGGAAAATGGTGCCGGAAAAACCACGCTGATGAACATCCTTTATGGACTGTATCAACCCGATGGCGGTAAAATTCTAATTAACGAAAAACCGGTAAAAATTACCTCTCCCGCAGAATCCATTACCCATGGTATTGGCATGGTGCACCAGCATTTCATGCTGGTGCAGAACCATTCCGTCATTGAAAATATTGCTTTGGGATACAAGGATACTCCCTTCTTTTTTCCCAAGATCCGCATCCGGGATCAGGTGGTAGCCTTTTCGGAAAAATTTAACTTCAGCATAGATCCTTCAAAAAAAGTGTGGCAGCTTTCCGCCGGTGAACAGCAGCGGGTAGAGATCATCAAGGCCCTTTTAAATGGGGCAGATCTGTTGATATTGGATGAACCCACCTCGGTATTAACCCCCCAGGAGATTGAGGAGTTGTTTCGAACCCTCAAAGATATGAAAGCCCAGGGCCACATGGTGATCCTTATCAGCCACAAGCTCGATGAGATCATGGACGTCTGTGACCGGGTAACGGTTCTCCAGAAGGGAAAAATTGTGGGGCATGCAGACACTGATGGTATGAATAAACAATCCCTGGCCCGCATGATGATTGGCAGGGATGTGCTCTTTAATGTGCACCGGGAAAAGATTCCCCCGGGGAAAAAGGTGCTCACTGTTGAAAATTTCAATGTCCTGGGAGATAAGGGCCTTCCCTGTGTGAAAAATGTCTCCTTTGATATCCATTCCAATGAAATTTTCGGGGTGGCCGGGGTGGCTGGCAATGGACAGCGGGAGCTGGCCGAGGCCATCACCGGCATACGACGGGTGTCATCGGGAAGGGTTTTTTCCCAGGGGGTGGACATTACCAACCTGTCCCCCCGGCGTATCTATGATAGCGGTGTGAGCCACGTGCCCGAGGAGCGGATAAAATTCGGCATTGCACCGGGGCTATATCTCTATGACAATGCAATTTTAAAGCAGCACCATCTGAAGAAATTTTCCAAAAAGATGTTTCTGGAATATGGGCGCATCAAAAAGCACACCAGCGCTTTGGTGGCGGATTACCGGGTGGCCACCCCCTCCATTGATATGCAGATCAAAAATCTTTCCGGTGGCAATATTCAAAAATTGATACTGGGCCGGGAAATCAGTGAAGCGCCTCCCCTTCTGGTGGCTTCCCATCCCACCTATGGGCTTGATGTGGGGGCCACGGAATATTTGAGGGAACAACTGCTCAAGCGGCGTAAAGAGGGGGGGGCAGTGTTGCTGTTTTCAGAGGATCTGGAAGAAATTTTTGAATTATGTGACCGCATTGCCGTGATGTTCCAGGGGGAATTCACCGGAATCCTGGATTCGGCAGATGATAAACGGGCCTCGGACATTGGTTTGATGATGGCGGGTTCCTTAAGATTTTAAACACCGTTTCAATGGGCTCAGATAATGGATGATGCCTTTGAAAGGGCCTGGATAAAAATAATATGCTTAGAATAAAAGTCAGTGATCGGGATCGCATCACACGGATTCAGTCCCTTGTCACCAATTTGCTTTCCCTTTTAGCCGCCCTTGTGGCCGTTGGCATCATATTCATGGTGTGCGGGGTGAATCCTTTTTTTGCCATTTCAAAGATTTTCATGGGTTCCTTTGGATCCATGTATGGATTTAAAGAAACCATTACCAAGGCCATTCCCCTGGTACTCATCGGTGGGGGCCTCACCCTGGCCTTCAGGGCCAAATTCTGGAATATCGGTGCCGAAGGGCAGTTGCTCATGGGTGCCATTCTGGGGGCCTGGGTGGGACTTACCTGGGGGGACGTTTTACCCTCCTTTGTGATTGTGCCGTTGATGTTTGCCGCCGGGTTTCTGGGGGGGGCGCTGTGTGGTCTGATACCGGCCTTTCTCAAGATAAAATTTGCCATCAATGAGGTGATCTCCACCCTGATGCTTAACTATATCTGTGCCGAGTTCCTCACCCTTCTCATTGTGGGACCCTGGAAGGGGAAAACCCGGTTTGGATTTCCGGGTACGGATAACCTGCCCGATGGGGCGATACTGGGGGTGATTTCCGGATCAAGAATCCATTATGTCACCCTGGTTCTGGCCCTGATTTCCGTTGTTATTCTCACCATCATTGTTTACAGAAGTCGGTTTGGTTATGAGGTCCGGGTCATCGGAGAAAATCCCGAGGCCGGTCGTTATGCCGGCATTGATTTTTTTAAGACCACCATGGTAATCATGCTGATCAGTGGGGGACTTGCCGGTTTTGCCGGTGTGGGGGAAGTGGCAGGTATCCATCACTATCTTGGGTATCCGGCTTCCATCTCTTCGGGGTATGGATTCACCGCCATCATTGTGGCCTGGCTTGCCAAGCTCAATCCCCTTTATGCCATTGTTTCAGGGGTGTTTTTTGCCGGTATTCTGGTGGGGGGAGATGCCATCCAGATGTCCCTGGGGCTTCCGGCAGCCACGGTGCAGATTGTCAACGGTACCCTTTTGGTTTTTTTGATCATGGGGGATTTTTTCATAAAAAACAAAGTGACGATTCAGCGCACCGCATCGGTTAAGTCATAAGGGACTTCCCCGAAAATAGGCTACCACTATGCGCAGCTTAGTACCCTCTATTCGCTTATTTTTTTATAACTTATTGAATTTGTTAATACCAAAAAATTGACCATTGAAAAACCAAGGTGTTATTTAATATTAATTACAGGCTGTTATGAAAATAAGCGAAACGTGGGTTAGTACGCTGATGTTGTATTATAAAAAAATTTAATTTGGTAGTTTATTATCGTCCAAATCCCTAACCGGGATAAATAAATAAAATATAGGAATCCATATGGATGATGTAATTATTTCAGTGCTCCAGCGCACCATGGTGGCCGGCACGCCCCTGCTTCTGGGAACGGTGGGGGAGGTGATCTGTGAACGATCGGGGATATTAAATCTGGGGGTGGAAGGGGTGATGTCCCTGGGAGCGGTGGTGGCCTTTATCGTGACCTACACCACGGGGAATCCCTGGTTTGGACTCATGGCCGCCATTGCGGCGGGAATGGTGATTTCCCTTATTCATGCCTTTGCTTCGGTGACCCTCCAGGCCAATCAGGTGGTGTCTGGCCTTGCCCTGACCATGATTGGACTGGGACTTTCCGGTATGTTGGGTAAACCCTATGTGGGCAAACCCCTTGCAGTAAAAATGAACGATGTGGCCATTCCCTGGTTGTGCGACCTCCCCGTTGTGGGAGCGGTTTTTTTCAGGCAGACGCCTTTTTTTTATATGGCCATTCTCCTGGCCTTGGTGGCATGGTTTTTCCTTGAACGGACCCGGTTGGGCATCAAGGTGCGGGCCACAGGAGAACATCCCCGGGCTGCAGAAACCCAGGGGGTTAATGTCACCCTGATCCGATATGCCTGTGTGATGATTGGGGGCGGGTTTTCGGCCATGGCCGGGGCCCATTTGTCCACTTCTTACAGTAAGTCATGGATTGAGGGGATGACTGCGGGCCGGGGATGGATTGTCATTGCCCTGACCATCTTTGCCCTGTGGAATCCGGGCAAGGCCATTGGGGGCGCTTTTTTGTTCGGCGGTATTTTTGTGCTCCAGTATCTGCTGCAACCCCTTGGCATCTCTCCCAATTTTCTGGCCATGCTGCCCTATGGGGCCACGCTGTTGATTTTGATCCTCATTGGCCTGGGGGACCAGCGAAAACTCAGTGCCCCGGCCCAGTTAGGGGAACCCTACAAGCGGGGGGAACGGTAGAGACTCGGTGCATCCCCCATTTCCCATTTTGCACTTGTTGGACAAGTCAATTTGTCGGACATCATTTCTTAAAAGTCTAAAAATTTGTGGGATGAGATAACGGACATGTTGTCCAACGACACAACAAAGATTGGGTCGTAGACGCGGAGCCAAATGGAACCATGCCGCCCCCCCGAGAGGCAATGGGCCCGGCCCGGAACCGTAGACGGCCCAATTGGCCGGTTCCTATTGCCCCTCGGGGGGGCTCTGCTGAGGTTGCTCGGAAGTTTTATTTTCTAATAAAAAAATGATGCCAGATGAAGATGAGATCATGATTTCACCATGACTACTCCTGACCATTTTTTTTCCTCTGATTGCCATATTGTGCGAAATCCCCTGGAACCATACAGGCTCATCAGAGGGGGCAATTCTTCGGGCCTGATGCCGGAAAAAATCAACAATGCATTATTGCCGGTGATGTGGGTGAAAAGGGATGCCAGTGATCTCAAAGTGGGGTACCGCAGATTGGCACATACCATGGCAAGTGGGGTGGTGGATGCGTTGTTGAGCTCCCGGTGAGACACCGTTATACGATGACTTAAGTGGTTCAGCGAAACATTTTTTTCGGCTTCGGCAGCGGCAACGGGATCATTGTCCAGGGCAAGGCAGTGGGAAACACCTGCCTTAACGGCGGCAATGGCCAGCACCCCGGAGCCGGTGCCCACATCCACGGCATTGTGCGGTGTTTCACAGGCTTGAAGCAATGAGCTGTCAATGAGGGCATATTCCATGGCCCGTAGACACAATCGGGTGGTGGGATGACGGCCGGATCCAAAGGATATCCCCGGCTGAATGCAGATTTCAATGCTATTTTTGTCCCGGTCAGGGCTGATTCCCGGGGGAAACAAGGTGAAACGATCTGTTATTTTAACCGGCTTTGCAAAGGAGGGTTCAATGCAGGTGGCACCGAATACGTAAGTGTAACTTAAGCTGCCAGTGTCCAGGAGCCTTCTAATGGCAGATTTTACACATCTGGCTGAAACACCCTGGGCCTGGGTGGTTTGCTTGATGAGCGCCTGGGGGGTGAGTCGGGTTTCGGCATCTGTGACAATGGTATGGATATATTCAAGAAGGGAGTTCAAAAAAGCCTCTTTTCCCTGGATGATCCAACCAGAAGAATTTAATGACTCTCTCCTGACTGGATGCGTCTCTTTATTTGTAAATATTCGGGTTAGTAATGTAACTGTTTGGCCAGTGCCCTATATTCGTTTAGTTGGGACTGCGTAGCATGCGAATGTTAGGTGAGCAGGCCAAACTTAGGTGAAGAAGATGGGGTGCTGGCCGAATATTTAGTTTTATTTAAGGGTTTTTCCTTCTTTTATTAAAAGCGCACTGTACCATTTTGAAAATTCAAACATTCCCCTGACTTTTTCATCGTCGTTAATGATTCCCAAGCACATTTCAAGGGCACCCTGGGCAAAGGAGTTGGAGTAATCATCGTGGCTGGATTGCTGGAGGAACTCACTGATCAGCATTTGGGAGGTGCGCTTGGTGCCATCCATTCTGATGTCAATGGGATCCTTGGGGGTTTGGATGGGGTCCCAGTCTTCGTATCCGACTTTATTCATAATATGTTTTTGACCCCGTTTTCCCATGGCATCAAATATGGCTTTTTTTTTGGCTTCAATTTCTTCAGCGGTAAAGTTATCCATTGTCCACTCCAAAAAAAGTTTCGTTAAAATCGGTGATCAGGGCCATGGATACAGGGATGAGCATCTCACAGGCTTTGACATTTTCTGCCTTGACCGCTGCGGTCATTTCCGCAGAAATGAGCTGGAGCTGGGCGTAGAGGGCATCCATGTTCAGTGTGGGGTATTTCCCCCCCTGTTCAAACTGGGTTTGACCGCAGATGTGAC
>Ga0307929_1002029_pt1 | contig 13860 bp, 19 predicted proteins | sample AceLakmetage1330_FD_203160 | JGI IMG/M metagenome (GOLD analysis project Ga0307929, IMG submission 203160) | Saline water microbial communities from Ace Lake, Antarctica - #1330 | ecosystem: Environmental > Aquatic > Non-marine Saline and Alkaline > Saline | place: Antarctica: Ace Lake...
CTACCCCCGAAAAAGGCCGCATAAAATGATTGCAAAAACAGAAGCGCAGGAAAGGCAGAAAACCAAGCAACATCAACTCAATGAAAAAATCCTGTGGGACTTTCGGTACCTTTATGCTGATAGACCCAGGTCTCGGCAAAACGCTCGCGCAGGCCGGACACAACCTCGCGGACCTGTTCCAGCCGCCCGTAAGCATCGCGCCACAGATCACCAGCGGTGGTCTGGATGCCGCGCCGCTCCATGCCCCACGCCTTCCAGCCAATATCCGGCAGGGGATCGCGGTCCAGCTCTACGGCCTCGATCTCAAATTCGTGGGCGGCCCTGTCGTCACCCCGCTCAAGCGCCCGCTCCTTGAGGTCCAGCTTTTCTTCCCGCTGTGCCTCAAGGCTACGATGGTCAATCTCACGCCCGACCTCGATCTCGCGCAAATAGGCGTTGGCATGATCGGCCCAACTCTCGCGCCAGTCCGCCAGCAGCTCCTTGCTGTTCCATGAGCGGTCTTTGCCCTCAAAGCCGTCTGCGCCAATGGAACGGGTGGTTAGCATAATATGGGCGTGATGATTGCGCTCGTCCCCCTCCCTTCCGGGGGCGTGCAAAGCCACATCGGCAATCATGCCCCGATCGACAAAGGCGGATTGCACGAAGGACCGCACCAGAGAGGCCCGTTGTGCGTCCGTCAGCTCGTGGGGCAGAGCGACCGTCACCTCGCGGGCAAGCTGGGCGTCCTTGCGCCGCTCCACCTGCTCGACGGCGTTCCACAAGGTTGCCCGATGCCTCAGGGCTTCGGGTGTGCCGTCAGGGGCGAGGATCTCGGTGTGCAGGACGCCAGAGCGGTTGGAATAATCATGCTCCAAGCCTTGGCGGAGATCCTCGATGCGCTCGGCTGTCCGGTAGGCGGCGGCGGCAACGGCACTGCGCCCCGTGCTGCGGGAGATCATCTTTGCGGAGAAATGATAGATCGCCATCGGAGCGGGTGAGCCTGTGCGGTTGGTCCAGGGCATTGCCCTGGTCTGGTGGGGTTTGGGGCGGGCGAAGCGCCGCCCCATGTTGCCGCGTGCGGCAAGGGGGAACGGCGTCGCCTTGGGGTTTACCCCGTTGAGACCTCGCACATTGCCTTGGCAATGTATAAGTGAGCACTTAAAGTGTTTTCACCGTAGCACCCAGAACAGGACCTCGCAACTCTGATGCCCCGAACCATCGACCAGCAAATCGCCGAGGCCGAAAACAGGGTCCAGAGGCTCAAGACCAAAAAGCGGACAAAAGACACCCGCCGAAAGATCATCGTCGGCGCGACCATCATCCCTGCGGCCTTCAAGGATAAAAAGCTGGCCCGCTATCTGGTCCGGTTGCTGGAAAGCTCGCTGACGCGGGCCGTGGACAAGCAGGACGCCGAACCCCTGCTGGATGAGCTGCGGAAATTCATCGGAGACGACCAAGCATGAGCAACGACCCCATCAAGACCCTGACCGATACCCTTACCCTGCTGCGGGTCGAGATCGCCGATGTGAAGAAGCGCCAGATCACGGAAGAACGGCTCAAGCACCTGCAAGCCGCACTGGAGGACAACGCGGAAAAAATCGCGGGGGTCCAGAATGCAGCCTCGCAAGGGGGCAGGGAAGGTGCGTCCCGTCTGGCCCATTCTCTGGATCAGACCGCCCGTGAGATGCAGGGAAAGGTTGATGATGCCGTGCGCAGCCTCTCAGAGGCCCGTAGAGCGGCCTCAAGCACTGTTCTGGCCCGTAGGCGCAACGTCTGGCTCCTGATGGCTTTCTCAGCCCTTACAGGGCTTGCCACGGGCGCTTTGGTCTCATTGGTGGTGTTCGATTACTACCTGGGCCGCGATTTTGCGGACAGCGTCCAGCTCATGGGACTGGACTGGGCCTGCACCCGGCAAGATGGTTTCATCGCTGATCAGCAGAACGGCAAGTTCTGTGTGTTCCAGATCGGTGAATAATCCACAGGCAACGCCTAGTGTTAATAGTGTTACCTACGGAGTATGTTACGGTGCCAAAAATTGCCCCTAACTCACTGATACCATAAGTGGAAACTATCCACAGGGTTCCGAAAGTAACGAATCTGGGTTCCGAAAGTAACGAACGGAAACGGCCTCAAATCGGGTCCTGATATAACGAACTTGACGAACCTTGCCCGCTGCCGGATGCTGGTTCCCGATGTAACGAACTAAACCAAGGCGAATGGATGCCCCTGCTCCCCGACAGACATCCCCAGAAGGACTTCTTCATCCTCGACATTTCGGATGTGGTGCCGAAGGACGACATGGCCTCGATGGAGCATCCGCTGTTCTCGCTCGCCACCAAGCCGGACATGCGCCACCTTGAATATCGGGGCGGCGACAACCGACTGAAAATCGTGCCCTCAGGGGTCGGCCTGCCCACGATCTTCGACAAGGATATTCTGATATTCTGCGTGAGCCAGCTCATGCACCGCAAGAATCGGGGTGAAAAAATCGGGAGACGGGTGCGTTTCAGCGCTCGTGAGCTGATGATTACCACCAACCGCAAGACGGGCGGGATCGAGTATCAGCGCTTGGAACAGGCATTCCAGAGGCTCATCGGAACGACCTTCCAGACCGACATTCAGACCGGGAACAAGCGCGAGACACGCTTTTTCAGCCTGCTTGAATCGGGCAGCGGGTTCGTCATGAAGGAAGAGGGCAAGTGGCGGCTCGACTACTGTGAGGTGATCTTATCCGACTGGGTGATGCGCGCAATCGAAGGTGATGAGGTCGTGACGATCTCAAATGACTATTTCCGCCTGCGCCGCCCGCTGGAGCGCCGCCTGTATGAGATCGGCCGCAAGCACTGCGGAGGCCAGCCGAAATGGCACATCGGCCTCGCCAAGCTTCAGGAAAAGACCGGCAGCAATGCTCCCCTAAAAAAGTTTCGGCTGAACATCCGCCAAATCATCGAAGACGATCACACGCCGTTCTATCGCATGTATCTGACCACAGAGGATCTGGTGATCTTCCGCCCGCATTCGCCACAGAGCGACCTTTCACCCGAAATCCGATTGCCAGAATGGGCAGAGGACAAGGCAAGAGCTATCGCCAGAGATAAGGGCCGGGACTACTACGCCCTTCGTTCTGATTGGCTCTCCTTCGCCAAAAGCGAAGCGGCCAAAGGCAATCCACCCAAAAACAGCGGCGCAGCCTTTGTAGCATACTGCAAGAAACAGAATAAATTAAGATGAGAAGAATTAATGATCTGGACATTCTCGAAGAGAAAAATATTAAGTTTTTCGCGGAAAGTTCCCTTCAAGAGTGGTGAGGCCTTTCTCTAATACCAATATAAATTTGGTCATACTGACGTTAGGCAGAAACACACATGCTGATTGGCGAACGCAAAATCGGTCTCAATGAGAGGCCCTATCTGATTGCCGAAATGTCGGGAAACCACAACCGATCGCTCGACCGGGCCTTGGAGATCGTCGACGCAGCGGCGCAATCGGGCGCGGATGCGATCAAGCTTCAGACCTACACGGCCGATACGATGACCTTGAACGTCGACGCGCCGGGCTTCGTGATTGAGGACGAAAACAGCCTGTGGGCCGGTCGCCAGCTCTATGATCTCTATGACGAGGCGCATACGCCTTGGGATTGGCACAAGCCAATCATGGATCGCGCAGCCTCGTACGGGATGCACTGCTTCTCGACACCATTTGATGACACGTCGGTAGATTTTCTAATGTCGCTCGACGTACCGGCGTTCAAGATCGCCTCCTTCGAGGTGACCGACCTGCCGCTGATCCGCAAGGTGGCGTCGACAGGAAAGCCAATGATCATCTCAACAGGCATGGCGACGGTAGCCGAGATCGACGAAGCGGTCCGCACGGTGCGCGAGTATGGCTGCAACGAGATCGTCGTCCTGAAATGCACGAGCACCTATCCGGCGACGCCGGAGAACACCAATGTGCGGACCATCGGCCACATGCGCGAGATGCTCAGCTGCGAGGTCGGTCTTTCGGATCATACGATGGGCTGCGGCGCAGCCATCGCGGCCGTCGCCCACGGCGCGGTGCTGATCGAAAAACACTTCACGCTGCGCCGGGCTGATGGCGGCGTCGACTCGACGTTTTCGCTGGAGCCGGACGAGTTTTGTATGTTGCGCGTCGAGACGGAGCGCGCCTGGCAGTCGCTCGGAACGATCCGTTATGGTACGCAAGATGCCGAGCAGGGATCGCGCGTCTTCCGGCGCTCACTCTACATCTCGGAGGACGTCAGCGCCGGAACCAAATTGTCACCCGAAAACGTCCGCATCGTTCGCCCGGGCTTCGGCCTGCCGCCGAAATTCTACGATACCTTGATGGACCGTCGGCTGAACCGAGATGCGAAGATCGGCACGCCACTAAGCTGGGACATGCTAGCTTGACGGCCTCGGAAGCAGAAAACCTTCAACCCGCTCTATGAGGATTATCAATGCCGAAGCTACTCTTTCTTGGATATGACCGCTCGCAAACGCGGCTAATTGATCTCATCGAAGCGCACGGCTGGGAAGTCGAGCAGACTGGTGACCAAGTCAGCGACCTCAGCGCTTATGACCTCGTCATCAGCTTCGGCTATCGACACATTCTGCGGCAGCCCGTCCTCGATACGGCAAAGCGTCCAGTCCTAAATCTTCATATTGCATACCTACCCTGGAACCGAGGGGCACATCCACTTTTCTGGGCAGCCTATGATGGAACGCCAGCAGGCGTAACCGTGCATGAAATCGACGCTGGCGTTGATACCGGCCCCATCTGCTTCCAGCGGAAGGTGAATATTGACTTCACGACCGAGACCTTCGCCGGAGGGTATAAGCGCCTCATTGATGATATGGAGGCGATCTTCGAAGATAACATCAAGGCCATTCTTTCGGGCCGCTACGAAAGTAAGACGCAGCACGGTAATGGTTCTATAAAGCGTGTCCGCGACCTGCCCAGCGGCTTCACATGGTCCGAGACTATAGCTCCGACAATCGACCGCCTGAAATCGTCCGCGAATGCCTGACGCGGTAATCGTTCTCGCTAACCTGATGGACAGCTCAGGCAAGCTCAACGACGAAACAGCAGCGCGTCTCACGTTGGCCTGCGACCTACTGCAGGAGAATGAAGGTGCCCTACTCGTCCCTTGCGGTTGGGCCTACCGCGATGATAGCGACATCTGCATCGCAGACGCTATGGAGACATTTGCGGTTAGAAGCCTTGGGGTTTCGCGCGATTGTATTCTTCCAGAGCGAGCGTCCCGCGACACGGTTGGCGATGCCATCTTCACAAAGCGCCACTTGGCGAACCCGCGCCGCTGGACTGATATCGTTGTCGTGACCAGCGCCTATCACGCGGAGCGTACCAGACAGATATTCTCCTTTGTATACGGACGGCCAATCGTTGTCGCTGCGGCGCTTAGCCCCGACACGGAAGCGCTCCGCGCGGCAGAAGCCAGATCCAGCCGGGCGTTCCACACCACTTTTGATGGCGTAAAGGCGGGTGATGACGAAGCCATTTGGGAACGACTTCGCACGCGTCACCCGTTCTACAATGGCGAGGTCTACCCAGCGATTCCGCTGTCCCTGTCCGGTTATGGCTGAGGCTGTGGGAAGGTGGCCGGTTAGCCCACCAGACGCGCCCAGAGACCGCGCTTGGGCCGCTCTGCGACCTTCTCGCGCTGATCTGTCAGGAATGCGTTCAACCGCACCCGCTCAGCTTCTGCTCCGTCCAGGCGAGCGCGCAAATCCTCGATCTGATCGACGAGCTGGCCCCGCTCTCGATCTCGCTCGGCGGCCATGGCGTCGATCCGCTCTCTAAGCATCTTAACTTCGACGCCCAAGGCGCTGTTTTCATGCGTTTCCTCCGGGGTTTCCAATTGGTTTTCAAGACTGTTCGGAAACGGGTTCGCGGACATCCACCGAGAAAGCTCTGACGGATCAATCTGCCAGCGCCCCTTGTCGTCCTTCTCCGCAGATATGCCCCCTGAATTAAGGGCTTTTGATAGCGTTCCCTTTGAACGCTTCGCGGTTTTTGCCGCCTGTCCAAGTGTCAGTTTCATGGTGTTGCCGCCTGTATTTCACGGGGGTTTCCCCTTGGTTTTCTTACCGTTCAGGATACACACATCGGAAACACCCGCCAATAGGCGGCTTGCATGTCTCTTGAAAAACCCATCTAGATAGGTTAAATACAGTTATGGTCACCATATACCGAGCGCATGGTCTGCGCGTCATCATCTTCACAGACGATCACGAGCCGGCCCATGTGCATGTGTTCGGTGATGGGCAAGTCAAGATCAACCTGATCGGGCCTGACGGGGCTCCAGCTCTTGTCTGGGCCCAGGGCATGAAGGGGAACGATGTGCGCCGGGCCGTGCAGATCGTCCAGGACCAGCAAGAGGCGTTTCTTGCCAGATGGAGGGAAATCCATGGCTGAACTGACAGATTCTGAAATCAATGCCGCCATTGAGCGTGGCCACATCGCGCAGCAGACCGAGCCGCGCGCAGATGCAGTGCGCTATGACAAGGGAAACAGCCGTATCATCGTCGATCTAACCAACGGCTGCACCTTTGCTTTTCCACCCCGCGTGGCGCAGGGGTTGGAGGCTGCAACGGACGAAGACCTCGCCGCGGTTGAAATTCTCGGTTCTGGTTACGGCCTGCATTGGGAAGCTCTCGATGTGGACCTGTCCATCCCCGGCCTGTTGGCGGGACTGTTCGGAACCAAGGCCTATATGGCTCGGCGGGCAGGGCAGACCAAATCACCCGCCAAAGCTGCCGCCGCCCGCGAAAATGGCCGCAAGGGTGGTAGGCCACGCAAGCAGGCGTGATGTTCACAAGCTGAACCCATCATCCCTTTCACGGCTGATGTCCCGTTCCTGCTCAATGCTGCGTTCTGCCTCCCTGTCTCGTTCCCTGACCTGCTCATGCGCGGCCTCAAGCGTTGAGAAATCCGCGCCACGCAACGCCTCGGCCAGCCCGTTCAGGGAATGCTCGGCCACCTCCCGCACACGGGCATAGGTCTGGGTCTATCAGCATAAAGGTACCAAAAGTCCCACAGGATTTAGCTATGCTTGATGCGCGTCTGAGTGGTCAGGTCGCAGCTGTTTGATGCGATCTGTGGGGAAGTACTTGTAGAATGCGGTGCGGCCAATTTTGAGCTGGTCAATGACGTCGCCGATGAATGGGTAGTTTTCGGTGTCCTTAAGCATGGCTTCGGCATGTTTGATGTTTTGCTCGTTCATAGCTTTTGGCCGACCGCCTCGGCGTCCGCGTTTTGCGGCGGCTTTGAGACCGGCGCGGGTGTTTTCAACAATCAGCTCGCGTTGGAACTCGTCAAAGGCAGCCGTCATATGGAAAAACAACCTTCCCTCACCCTCGGCATCCTACCCCCGAAAAAGGCCGCATAAAATGATTGCAAAAACAGAAGCGCAGGAAAGGCAGAAAACCAAGCAACATCAACTCAATGAAAAAATCCTGTGGGACTTTCGGTACCTTTATGCTGATAGACCCGATCTCGACAAATTCCGCCGCAATCTCGCCCTTGCCCGTGACGTGATCCAACACCGCCTTACGCTGCGCTTCCAGGCCAAGGCCGCTCTGGCCCTGGCGATCTGTGCTCACTCGAAGGTAGGTGACGTAGCGCATGGCCGTTCCTCAATATTAGGTTTTATCAGGTGTATAAAAACCGTACGTCCGTAGCGTCTTTATACATATAAGCGTATTTACGGATTTACGTACTCCCGCAAGTGCGCATGTGTGAACTTATGCGTTTGCGACTCTGCGGAACTGCGGTAACGTCTGCCCATGAAAACGATAGTCATAGCCGCCCAGAAAGGCGGGGCCGGGAAAACCACCCTCGCCCGCAACCTTGCCGTTGCCGCCTCGCACGACGGGCGCCAGGTGCTTTGCCTTGATCTCGACCCGCAAGGCTCTCTGCGCGCGTGGTGGGAAGGCCGGGATGCTGACGCGCCTTCAATGCTGGACCGTGACCCCGCGCCAGATATGCTCAGGGCCACCCTGAACGCTGCACAGGCGCAATTCGATCTGTGTATCATCGACACGCCACCCGCCGCGTCGGAATGGCTGGCTGAGGCGCTGGGGGCCGCCGATCTGGTATTAATACCGGTTCGACCCTCGCCCGACGATCTGCGCGCCGTGGGCGCGACGATTGCCGCCGTGAACGCCGCCCGCGTCCCGTTCGCCTTCGCCCTGTCACAGACCCCCCGCGCCAAGATCACCGATGAAGCCGCCCGCGTTCTGGCGCAACATGGCCGGGTAGCGCCGGTCAACATCGCGCAACGGGTCAGCTATGCCGAAACCGGGGCCACGGGGCAGGGCGTCATCGAAACAACTGACGACAAGGCGGGGGCCGAGATTGCCGCCGTCTGGGACTACGTGAAGGGAATACTCGATGGTTAGGAAATCTCTGTCTCTCGACGGGATGCTCAACACACAGACCCGCCCGATAGATACCGGCATACCGCAACGCGGGGCAGGGCTTCAGCCGCCAAGCCAGCCCACAGCCAAAGCGCCCAAAAAGCGGGAAGGGGAAAAGCGGCTGACGCTCGCCCTCGATGGCGAAACATATCGCCGTCTGCGGATGCATGCCGCCGAAACGGATCAGACACACCAGGACATTCTGGAAGCCGCCCTTGCGGACTACCTTAATCGCGCAAATGCGTAGTTCCGTAAACGCGTATTCGCGGAAATAATCTAATGAACCTTTTCAACCGCAAGACCCTGAAACGGCACATAAAGTCTTCGCCCGTTCCCGCCGATCACTTGGCTGCACTGGACGCCTGGGCCGATATGATCCGGTCTGGCCGAGTCTATGCCCTGAAGGAAACCGCACTGCATGGGCAATTCGCGGCAAAGATCATCGAAGGCGTTCTTGGCTATCACGGGCCTGCGGGCGGTGCTGATTACACCGTCTCCACCGAACAGGCGATCTTGCAGGGCAGTGTCGATCTGGCCCTTGGGCGGTTCGGCGGAAAGACCCCGGAAATCCTCGCCCCGTTTGAGTTGAAGGGTGCGAAAACCAAAGACCTAGACGCCATCATGCCGGGGCGGAACAAGACCCCAGTTCAACAGGCGTGGGAATACGCCATGAATGCGCGGGGCGTGAAATGGGTGCTTGTCTCGAACATGATCGAGCTGCGCCTCTATGGCTTTGGCGAAGGCACCACCGCCTATGAAACCTTCCAGCTCGACCGGCTGACCGATCCCGACGAATACGCCCGCTTCATGCTGCTTCTGTCAGCCGACAGCCTGCTGTCGGGCCGCACCCTCGATCTGCTGAAGCAAAGCCGCGCCGAAGACCGCGACATTACCGACAGCCTCTATCAGGACTACAAGGCGCTGCGCCTGAAGCTGATCGGGGCCGTCCAGACGGCAGACCCGACTATCGCCCCGCTGGACTCTATCGCCGTCGCACAGAAGATCCTCGACAGGGTGCTGTTCATCGCCTTTGCCGAAGACACCGGCCTTCTGCCCGGCAACACCCTGTCGCAAGCCTTCGTTACCCGAGACCCCTACAACCCCCGCCCGGTCTGGGACAATTTCCGCGGTTTGTTTAACGCAATCGACCAGGGCAGCGAGGCGCTGAAAATCCCCCGCTACAACGGGGGCCTGTTCCGCCAGGACGACACGATCAACGCCCTGACCCTGTCCGATGACGTCTGCGAGGGGTTCAAGACCCTGGGCGACTATGACTTCGCGTCCGAAGTGTCTGTCACCGTTCTGGGCCATATCTTCGAGCAATCCATTGCGGACGTTGAACGCCTTCAGGCACAGGCCAGGGGCGAGGAAACCGAAGACGAAAAGGCCAGTGGCACCAGCGGGCGGCGCAAGCGTGACGGGGTGGTCTATACACCCGATTACATCGCCCGCTTCATCGTGGCCGAAACTTTGGGCGCACACATTGAGGAAGCCTTCACTGAAATCTTGCGCGCCCATGCCAAGGCCGGGGCCGATCTGTCCGACTATGCAGCCATCCCGTGGCGCAGAAAATCGGCCGAGCTGGAAGCCTGGCAAGTCTACCGCGACCGGCTGAAGACCCTGCGCATTGTCGATCCCGCCTGCGGATCGGGCGTGTTCCTGATCATGGCCTTCGACTTTCTGAAGGCCGAGCTGGGGCGCGTAAACGACAAGATTGCCGATCTGCAAGGCCAAGACGGGCACATCCAGGACCTTCTGGACCCCGACAGCGAAATCTTGGCGAACAACCTGTTCGGGGTGGATGTGAACTCGGAAAGCATTGAGATCGCCAAGCTGTCGCTTTGGATCAAGACCGCCCGTCGCGGCAAGGTGCTGGACAGCCTGTCGGGCAACCTGCGGGTGGGTGACAGCCTGATCGAAGACAGCAACTTCGCCTATCTCGATCACGCCTTCACCTGGGAAACCGCCTTTCCCAGCGTCTTTGCCGAAGGTGGGTTTGACGTGGTTTTGGGGAATCCTCCTTATGTGCGGCAAGAATTGTTGACCGATCTAAAGCCATATTTCAAAAAGCGGTTTGAAAGTTATCACGGTGTAGCTGATCTATTTGTCTACTTTTTTGAACGTGGCCTGCGGCTGCTGAAACCGGGAGGACGTCTGGGCTACATTTCTTCGAACACCTTCTTCAAGACAGCATCGGGGAAACCCATGCGAGAATACCTGTTGCGCGAAGCTACCATTGAAGGCGTTGTCGATTTTGGCGATCTGCAAATCTTCGAAGGCGTGACCACCTATCCGGTCATCCTGACCATGAAACGTGGAGCCGTGCCCAAGGGGCATGAACTGCGCTTCTGGAAAGTAGCCATCTTACCAGAGACCAACTTTCAAGCCGCTTGGGAAGCCGTTGCGGGGCCTTATCCTCAGGCCGCCCTTGGGGTGGGATCATGGGAACTGGAAAGCCCTGCCCTGCGCGCACTGCGCGACAAGATCAGGACGGGCCGCAAGACACTGAAGGACGTATACGGATCACCTCTCTACGGCATCAAGACAGGCTTGAACGAGGCTTTTGTCATCGACAACGCCACCAAGGAACGCCTCTGCGCCCAAGACCCCAGGTCAGCCGATCTGCTGAAGCCATTCATGGATGGCAAAGACCTGAAACGCTGGCGGGCTGAACCGCGTGACCTATGGCTAATCTTCACGCGGCGCGGCACGAATATTGAAGATTATCCCGCCATTCTGCAGCACCTAGAGCAATATAAGACTGCGCTAGAGCCAAAGCCGAAGGGCTGGCGGCCCTTGGTTAGGGGACAGAAATGGCTTGGCCGAAAGGCGGGAACATACCAATGGTTCGAAATTCAAGATGGTGTCGATTACCATAAAAAATTTATGGCGCCAAAGATTGCTTACCGCGATATTGCAAAGATCGGTTCATTCCATATGGATAGAACGGGTGCATACCTCGAGACTACTGGGTCTGCGATTATTACCGATGACAAGGCGCTTTTGCCCCTACTGAACTCGAAGGTGCTGTGGTTCTACTTCTCTGCGTTGACTCCATTGGCGCAGGGTGGCTTCTTCCGAACAAAGAAGCAGTATCTCGATGTATTACCAGTTCCAGAAATTGACTCGGACAGCCGCACCAAGCTTTCTGATCTCGCTGAAAAGATAGAGGTGGTTGCAAAAGCACAGCTTTCACTCCAACGCGCCCTGACACGCCGGATTCCTGATCTCTGCCCGCCCGGTCGCGACCCCAAGCTGACAACCCGGCTTCAGGAATGGTGGACCCTGCCCGACTTCACCGCCTTCCGGGCCGAGGTGAAGAAGGTGTTAAAGGCCGATATTCCCTTGGCCGAGCGTTCCGCCTGGGAAGACTGGATCACCCGCGACCGCGCCGAAATCGCCCGCCTGTCAGCCGAGATTACCAAGGCCGAAGCCCAGATCGACAGCATCGTTTACAGCCTGTTCGACCTGACCCCCGCAGAAATCACGCTGCTGGAAAGCGTAGTGTGATCAGGTGGCCGGTGGATTGTATTCGGCAGGGCGGGTTATTGTCCTACCGTCCCATACGATCTGTTCTGGCAAGAGCGACCGCCGTAGCCGATCCACAGTGACTTCGAAAAGAGCAACCGAGTTGCGCCCCTTTCGCTTTGGCGGCGCTACAATGTCGATCCGTTTTCCCGTTGCCTCTGCTTTGGCAAGTGTGACGGCCTCGTTCAGATCGGTATCCGCCGAGATAACCAACGCACGGTCAAACCGATCCTTCAATCCATCTGCCATGAGATGAACTCCGATGTTTACATCGGTTTCTTTTTCCTCATGAGCAGTATAGCGCGCTTGGCAGCGCTTACACTGCATCGGTTTTTCCTTAAATCGCCCCTTGATGAACTGGACGCCTCTGGCCTCCAAAGCCGCAACATACCTTTGATGACGACGGTAACCTTCAGGCTTCCACGTCGCATAGGCCGAGAAATATTTGACCGCGCTGACGATCTCACCTGAGCGGATCAAGGTTTCAGAAAGAGTCCAAAGATCGAGCCATTTCAGATGGTTCTCGCCTAGATCATCAATGGCATGGTAGAGGTTGAAGCCATCTATGTAGACCGAAACCCGTCTTGCCGTCATGCGATCACCAAACCTCGAAATGAAAAAGCCGCCCTTGCGAGCGGCTTATCCGATGGCGCGAACCCCACCGGTTAGATGCCTCATATGTATGGACCAGCCGGATTTATGCAACATGAATTTTGCGCGCGGCTGATCAAGCACATGTCACGCCTGCACTTAGCTTGCACATTATGCTAGCATAATGTATCTTTCCCCTATGAACAGCAAGCACCGCAAGACCCTTGCCGCCGTCTTCACCGATCCGGTGTCTGGCACCATCGAATGGGCGTCAGTCGAAAGCCTGCTGCTGGCGACAGGGGCGCGGTTGATCGAAGGGCGCGGGTCACGGGTGCGGTTGGAAAAGGATGGCGAGGTAGCGACGTTTCACCGCCCGCACCCTGCCAAAGAAGCCAAACGTTACCAAGTGCGCGATGCCCGCGACTTTCTGGAACGTATCGGGGTAAAACCATGAGCAACACCATGACCTACAAGGGCTACGGCGCCCGGATCGACTATGACGACGAAGACGGGATTTTCACGGGCCGGATTGCCGGTATCCGCGACGGCGTGGGCTTTCATGCCGACACTGTGGAAGGGCTTCGCGAAGCCTTCCATGAGGCGGTCGAAGACTACGTTGAGACCTGCGCCAAGATCGGCAAGGAACCGCAGAAAGCCTATTCGGGGCAGGTCATGTTCCGGGTCAGCCCCGAGGTTCACCGCAAGGCCGCACTGGCCGCAGAGCTGTCGGGCAAGAGCCTGAACCAGTGGGCTGAAGAAGTGCTCAACCGCGCCGCAGGGTAAGCCGCCGTAACTTCACATCGTTTCTATTTTAACCCCTTGCAAAACAGGGGTAAGAAAGCGGTTCGGGGTGTAAAGTTAACGTTCCTATTTCTTGCCATCTTCACACCCATCAAAAACCCCCCTTTTTCAGCATCGGGCCGAAGCGGGCTCTGAAGGACAGATTTACTGCATGTTCAAAGGTGTCGTGCTCGTCGCAGAGGCGTTCATAGGTGCGCCGGTGCATGCCCTTGGGCCGCCCCAGCCTGACCCTTCCAGAACGCCCCCAGGCCAAGCCCCGGCGCTGGTGGCCGTGGTGACGCCCCCGCGTGGTGACTGGAATTAAATCGGCACGATCGCCCGCGTAGTGATCCGCTGTATCAAGTTGTGACACCGCTCGCGTAGTGACTTGAGATAAATCGGTGTTGGTGCCTACCTTAGGCACCATGTAACCCGCTTATTGCCATACAAATATGGGATAATGGCTAGGTGATGATAACTGTATCCCCCTAAATATCCCCCTAAGGCGCGCCGATGCCCCCCCTTTTAGGGCGTCTATAAATGC
>Ga0307929_1002030_pt1 | contig 13859 bp, 12 predicted proteins | sample AceLakmetage1330_FD_203160 | JGI IMG/M metagenome (GOLD analysis project Ga0307929, IMG submission 203160) | Saline water microbial communities from Ace Lake, Antarctica - #1330 | ecosystem: Environmental > Aquatic > Non-marine Saline and Alkaline > Saline | place: Antarctica: Ace Lake...
TTTGTTTGTTGTTAAGGGCTCAGTAGCCCTCGGGATCTCCTCACCCAAGGCGTGGTAAACTATTCCGCATAGGTGTTGTCGATAAATTTATCCGGTCCGTAGAAGTAGCGGCGTTTGACACTGGTTTCTCTCTGTCATACTATGTGAATTATTAAAAAAAGGAGGTCGAGTGGCCTTGAGCACTGCCTGGTTTGTGAATGCGCGTTACGGAATGTTTGTACATTATGGGCTCTTCATCGTGTTGGAACGCGCACGGCGAATGCATCTACGACACCGATCAATTCACGTCGCCCTATGACCCTTTCCCATCTGACATCAGTCACTAAACCCAGGAGATATAATGAACAACCGCGAACAACTCATGCGCGCCATTCGGCGAGAGTCGCCGATCGGGCGAATTCCCTACACCTACGAAGCCCGCGCGGAGTCGGATGCCATTTTTCGCGACTTTCTGCAGCTGCCAGAGGGAGCGTCCGTTGCCGACCACTTTCACTGCAATCGCTTCACGTCGCTATGGAGCGGGATCGGAGCGAGTCCACAGCTTCCCGAGCGAACCGCACGCAACCGGACCGATGAACCGGGCGTCACGGTCGACATCTGGGGCTGTCGGCGCGAAATGATCCAGGCAGGTTCCGTAGTCTACTCCGAAATCACACGTCACCCGCTCACCGACGCGCAGACGATCGCCGACGTCGAGGCGTATGACTGGCCAAGAGCGGATGAGGTGGTGTTTCCCGATCTGCCGCCTGGCTTCGACCTAGCCGCATGGAAAGCCGATAAGGTGGTTTTGGAGATGGGCTACATCGGCCCTTTCGGCATCCCGTGGGCTATGCTGGGGTTGGAAAAGATGATGATCGACCTGACTTTGAACCCGGGCGTGGTCGAGGCAGTCGTTGCCAATGCAGAGAAGTTTACGCACGGATGCCTGGAGATCGTCCTTAACAAGTATCCGGGCGCCATCGACCTTATTGGCAGCGGGGACGACTATGGCACCCAGAACGGCCTGCTGATGAGCAATGCCATGATCGGCGAGTTTTTCATGCCGAGCCTCAAGCGCCATTATGACCTGGGCAAACAACATGGAGTCATAAACTACCACCACAGTTGTGGCGCGATCTTCGATATGATTCCGCAACTCATTGATGCGGGACTACGTGTACTTAACCCTATCCAAACCTCCGCCATCGGCATGGACGCGGCCCGACTCAAGCAGGCATTCGGGCGCGATCTCTGCTTCCACGGGGCGATGGACATCCAACAGACCCTGGTTACCGGCACCCCAAATGAGGTACGCGCCGAGGTGCGGTCGCGCATCGACACGTTGGGTCCAGAGGGTTATATTCTCGCACCCTCGCACACATTGCAGCCCGATACGCCACCGGAAAATCTGGTTGCCATGTACGAGGAGGTGCAAAGCTACGGGAGCGCCATAGCAGGCTGACAGCTTACAGCGGAGCCACTCGTCAATTTCAAAACGCGTGCAACATCGCGCTGAAACAGCGCAAGCAGATAGGAATCACCTTCTACAAGTTTAGCCCCGAACCTGCCTTGAAACAGGTGCCCCGATCATTTGTTCTTTAAATTATAGTATACGGTGTAGCCGGTTGTGAAACTCTGCATGAACCAACTGACATTGCCGCCAGGGGTTTCGACAACTATGTGCGCGTGGTTGGCCATTAGGCAAAACAGGTACACCCTGACATTGTAGGTGCTTGCACTCTCCTCCAGACGCCACAGAAAGCGCTCACGATCAGCATCACACTTAAAAATACTCTGACGCCAATTGCCACGCAGTGTGATGTGATAGATCGCCCCAGGGCACTGCACTCATATGTTGGCGATTCTCTCAATCGTCAAACCATTCGTCTTCTGGATCAAAAGACGGGACCGGAATATTGATGATACGCATCTTCCCGACAGCACGATGTCGACAGCCAGGTTTAATGAAAATGCTCGTCAGCGGTTTGACGGGCACCAATTCGCCATCAAGCTCCATATGACCTTCGCCCTCCAGAATAAGATATATTTCATTCAGTTTCTTATGATAATGAACTCTACTGTCCTTAGAAATATCAACCATGTGAATCGTTGCCACAGGATTATCGGGGCTCACGAATGCACGCCGGGTTGTTCCGCAAGGGCATTGCGTAGATTCGATTTCATCCATTTGCTCAACAATATAGTTCTTCATGTATCTCCATTTTGTACACGTTTTGGTGACTATTTTCTCACAGTGCTAGCTGTGAGAAATATGGTCCGACGCGTTGTTCGTCGTGCCTGACCATCCTTGGAAAGACGTGCGCAACGTGGCTTTTCAAGGTATGTGTCCAGACATCTTGGCCCTATTTCATGTGCTTGATTAGTCTGTCCTTGCGCTATCAGTCATCGAAAGGAGGAATCCGTCAGACGATGGCATCAAAGACACGGACATAGTCGACCGTGAAGCAGTCCGGCAGAACGGCCAACCTCATCTCATCGGACGGCTTGTCCATGTTTCCGCTTCTATATCCGCAGCACTCGGTCGTGAGCAGTATGAACTGCTCGACCCGCGACACGTACTTGTTGGTGCGCGTCATCTCCCTGCCGTCACAGTAGAATACATATCCGTTGTCGTTCCAGTCGACGCCGAAGCGATGCCAGTCATTCGGCGCGCCTTCAAGCGGGTACCGGATCCTGGCGTCTTCCTTGAACTGCGCGCCATAGCCGCCGAAGATGTTTCCGCTCGAGACGTCCCCGTTCTTGGAGTACTCCATGATGTCGCATTCAATTCCGCAATAGGTCGGCTCGTAAGCCGTTCCAATCGAGGGCGACTGAAGCCAGAACGCCGACCACCATCCTGGCTGCCGCTGGAACTTACACCTGACTTCGTAGTATCCGTAGCGGTGCATGAACTTCGGCATTTCGATCTCCCCAAGGGACCAGATTTCACGCTGCCCCCAGGGGTTTGCTTGTTTAGTGTCGTGCGGAGCATCGAACGAGTTAGCTCCGGTCTGAAGCTGCGCGGAGCAGTAGTTCCCGTCCTTTTCCAGCACATGGATCTCCAGGTGACTCTTCCCGTCCAGCACGATGCCTTGATCCGTATATGTTTTGAAACGGCGACCCCAGAAATTCAGGCGGAATTCCCACTTCGAACGATCTAGCTCAGTTCCGTCGAACTCGTCGTTCCATACCAGGTCCCATTTCTTACCCTCCGGAAGGAGACTCGGCTCATGTCCAACAATTTCAAATGTGTTCACATCTATCCTTTCTTTCACCTAACGTCTGCGTTCAGGCGAGCTGTCAAGCGTCGCCTGGAACGCTTGGTTCGGTGCTGTAGTAGGTGCTGTATGTCTCGAGCGCAGAACAAATGGCCTCGACATTCTCGAGAGGAACATCATCACCGATCTCAGCCTTGAGCCATAATCCCCCCTCCGGAGACCCCAGTATCTCGACTGCCTCCTTCACATGAGCATCAATATCACCGGGACTCCAAAAGGGGAACTGTTGACGGTCCAAGTCAAGGTCTACGCACACCTTTCCCTTGCACACGTTGGCGAGGTTCGCCAATCCATTTGCGCCGACCTGTGGATTCACAACATCAACACCACAGTCCATAAGGTCTGGGATAATCTCCAGAATATGACCGTCCGTGTGCATGTAGACGTAATGGCCGGCATCCTTCATGAGCGCATAGATTTGGCTAAAGCAGGGCTTGAGATAGCTACGCCACTTTTCAGGACTCATGGGAAGGCTGTTCTGCATGCCCAAGTCATCGCCAAAATACACGATCCTCCCTGGGCTATCGATTGCCGCCAGTTTCCTTTGTGCCTGACGCAGGTTGTATTCAAGGACCTTGTCGATCAGCATTTGCAGTTCGGGTGGCTCTTCGGCGAAATCGATCATAATTTCCTCAAACCCCCTTATATCGCCAAGTCGCAGGTACATGAATCCGTGGGGCATGTCGTCGTCTTTGTCAGGAATCTCCAGCGAGTGGACGTCTTCCCGCGTGGGTGCGGGGTGGCCCGTGACGATGGCTTCCATTCCTGTCTTCATATTGCTCCACACGCAACCCCATACGTCGATGTGTTCGCCTTCAACATAGGTGCCGCCAACAGCATCGTAATCTCTCTGGTCTCCTGATTTACCAAACACAAGAGGGTGCCTGCGGACTATCTCGTCAAGCGCCTCACGATGCTTCATCCAGGCGCTTGGCAGAATACCTGCGCTAATTGGAATCCTACTGGGATATTCTCTTCTCATTGCTTTGATGCGGTTATTCACTGTCAGTCTCCTTCAGTCTTGCTCCGAACGTTGAGATCATACTTCATGTGTCACGTTTTGCGCGGCACACGATAGTGTGAGGTTGTTGAAAATTCTCAGGGTTATTGATGGTCAGGTCAACTCTAGATTGCGGTGATTCGTGTTGCCTGAGTTCTTCGTTGATCCGTCAGTCTCCATCCTGCCCACAGTGGGTTGCAGGCGCGGCTGGGGTGGTTACAATTCCTGCTGGAGCAGTCTCAACGTTTCCTCATTGATTGCCACTTCGTTGCTTCCCGCTGGTCAGCCAGTTGCGCTATGCGCTGCGGCCACAGTCCAATCGAATTCATTTCTTCTTCAAGTTTCCAACGTTGCAAATGAGGACTTGACGCGGCTACATGACAATTTGTCTTGTTAGCTTCTCAATAGTTTTTATTCATTCGACATGAAGTTGATGGCTTGGATGGGACCGAACATCGCGGGGGATTTATCGTGTATTACATGCTCGGAGGCTCCTAACTTGTTGTTTTCATCCTTGGTTACCGTAATTTTTCTGATGCGATATTTCCCTTTTTCGTAGTCAAATGATTTTCCATCGTCCTCGTATATATCAAAGCTGCCTTCGCTATTTCCATAAACTCGAACTTCCAGTGGGTGCCCATATGCATCTTCGGTGTTATTAACTGCTTGGCTCAACATGGGAATAACCCCGCCCTCTTTCACGAATAATGGAATCCGGTTGCCAAGTTCTTTGGTTGTGACCGTGATGGTCTTCTTTCCTCCAACCAGTTCACCCGTGTAGAAATCATACCAGATTCCTTTAGGAAGCTGAACGATCCGGCTGGTGGCCTGTTTCTCGTAGAACGGAGAGACCATGATAGACGGACCAAACATGAACTGGTCTGTGACCTCAACAACTTTGTCCATAGCATACGGATCTTTTTCGCTGTCCAGCTTGCCTTTGATGATTTGTTCGTCGTTATTGTCACCTCCATCTTCCAGTATCATGGCGCGCATCGGCGGCACCCCGTTGAAGTGGTAATCAGCAAATGCACTGTAGGTATATGGCAACAGGCGCATACGGAGTTTGATCACGTCACGCACTGCGTCTGTAACAGAGGGATAACTCCACGGTTTTTTGCCGGAGGACCAGGCATTCAGATTAGCCATGGGTGAAAAACAAACGGTCTGCATGCGATTGAGCCACTCGCGGTCGTTACCTGCAGAGCGTACTTCCGGTGTCCAGAGTATTCCGCACAAGCTGGAGGCAGAGATCCCTGTGATATACTGGGAGTGATCATAGGAATCACTGTAAATGACGAAGGGATAGCCAGACGCGGCGCCATTGCTTGCGCGGACATTGCTATACGTGCGCTGGTTATGTTTTTTGAACAGGTCCTTGTAGAGCATGCTCTGCATGAGCAGACCATAGGATTGGCGCATAGTCTCGCCGGAAGTGCCTGACGGGAAGGTGGCATGGTCCGGCCACAACCAATGATCGTAACCATCAACTTCATCAATTTTGTATCCACTGATGCCAATTTTGAAATGATCTTCGTAGTGCTGGTCCATCAGAATCTTTCGGGCTTCCGGCATGGTATAGTCGGGCACAAGTCCAAGCCAAACCATGTGCGAACCAGATAAGGGATACATCTTTTCGTAAATTCGACTTTCCGGCGAAATGTAGGGATTCTCCCATAAATTGAGTCGAATACCTTTGTCTAAAAGGTTCTTTGTAAAAGCTGCCGGAGCAGAGAAACGTTTCTTTTGCCATTCAAAAGTGCAGGGGTAGGATTTGCTCATCCAGCCTGGCTCCAGCCCGATAACATCGAGCGGGAAGTCACGTTCCTTGAACTGAACAACTTCTTGCTCGGTCTCATCTGCGGAGAACTCGGCGCTAACACGATGCCAGAAACCGAGTCCCCACAGCGGAGGCATAGCGCCTCCACCACAGTAGAGGTTGTAGCGACTAACAACATCCAAAATAGAGCTGCCACTAAAGATCACGATTTCCATACCGGTAGCGCTGATTTGTCCTTCTACAGCATCTCCCAGGGGCAACGCCTGCCATCTCTCAATACCTTCTTCACCTTTGGGCGGAGTACGGTCAACAGGCGCAGGATTGTTCGGGGAATCTTTACGGTTACCAACTTGACTATAGATTTTCAGAAAGCGTGCCGTATTAAAAAAGACGCCGTAGCCTTTACTGGAAATATAGAATGGTACCGGAGCATGCGTTCGGCCACCACCGCGCAACCAATGATCCATATTCAGAGTCAATACCTTCTTAGATTTCTTCAGTCCGTCGAACTGAAGACCAAACCCATAGAGCTTTTCATCTTTGTCCGTCGGTATCCGAACCATGATCTTACGATCCGTGGTGATCAGATAACTCAGCCCACTTCTTTTGAATGGAAATTCCGATTTAGAAAGTTTGTTGATTGTTTCAATCTGAGGGCCTTCCGCTGCCAAGTCAGTGTAGCGAAGCTCCCCCTTCATATCACCCAGTTCCGCTTTCCAGATACCGTTTGCTGGATTGTCCCATGATTCAATCTGGCTTAAATCACCAAGACCAGAACCATATGCCTTGATGGTCACGAAAGGAGCCACGATGAGTGATACAGTAGGTGTATTCTGCGTTCTCTATTCATTTCTTTTCGTCTTTCTTATACCTCAAGCTAACATTTATCGTTTTATCTTGAGTGCTACGAGCATAGCACTGATGCAGAGCAGAACAAGTGTGATCGAGTAGCATTCGGGATAAAACGTTGTTGGATGGAGCTGCCGGTTGCTATGGGGTAAAGTACACCGCTTTTAGGATGAGTCTTACAACGTTTTATTACAGCGCGATGCTCCATCATCGTGCTTTCTGTCTCTGAGGCCGCATTTGGTCAGCAGATGCCGGAGTTGAAAGGGGCATTGGTGATATTCCAGCAGGGACGCAGCACATCGGCTAACTGAACATGCCGGACTGGAGGAACGGTGCCGCCAGCAGAACCGGATAGCTCACGCTTCAACGGAACGAGCTGCGTCGCTCATCGCCCGCACGTGCTCAAGCGGGGTACCGGGAAGCAACGTATCCGAGACGCCAAAAATGTGCTTCCAGCCATGAGTCAGTCGGGCGAGCTTGCGTGCCTCTTCGGCAATAAGGTCCACCGGCCCCGTATGCAGCAACTCCACAGGGAGATTCCCTCGGGTGCAGATCCGGCCATCGATAAACGATCTTGCTTCGGCCAGATCCGTCACAACCCCACAGGGCGGGGGCGATAGTGTTTCCAGAACGTCCGGGTGGATCTCGTTAAAGAGCCCGCTCCGGGCTATCTCCAGAGAATGACCGCACATGTGGTAGTAGCTCAGCCCCCCTTCTTCCCTGATGAACGCACAAATGTCTTTGGCATAGGGAAGCAACGCCTCCCGGAAGATAGTCGGCGAAAGCAACTCATAACCTGCCGACCCCATAGAAACAAGCGGGACGCCAACCTTCAGCGCTGCCTTGATCATGCTCTTATTGGTGTCATGGATGGCGTCCATGGCTCGATGGTAGGCCTCCGGGTAGTCGATATACATCATCGGCATGTCCGCGTAGCCAATCATGTAGTACATCTCGAACGGGAGCAGAACGACAAACGATGCAGGCAATCGGCCGTCGATTACAGCCATATCTTGTCGAAGTTCCTCGGCAACAGCGTCAACACAGGACATAACCTCGTGCGCGTACCACTCCACCACGGCAAAATCCGTTTCGGTACGAACCGGTGCATCGGGCACCCATACGACCTGGCCTATCTTCTGCTCAATGACTCGGGTCAAAGTTCCTACGGGCGTCTCAAGCTTCTGGGAAATCATGTCGGCATCCCCCTCGGTCTTGCGGTCTGTTTCACGCCATCGCAGAGACGGTAGAAAATCACCATAGTCCTTCCAGAGTCCTATGAAATTATCGACGCCAGCCATCTCGGAAACATGCAGATAGTCCTCCCAGTCGGCGCTTTCCTTGCCTAGGCTCTGTGCCACCCACTCCATCTCAAACTGGGCCGAGATGATCGACCTGCCATAGGACCGTCCCGTTCGAATGAACTCGGTAATTTGCTCCTGTCGAGTCATACCCTATCAACCCCTTCCTCTGCCGTGCTATGAACCTGAATCCGGAATTTTACTTAACCACAAACCACCCCAAATCCCGGCAAAACAGGCAAAATCCCTCAGCGTCTTCTATCTTGCCAACCAACCTTATCCAGCTTTGTAGTTATCCTATCGCCTACCACTGAAAGATACCGAACAGACTGGGATGATGGAAGTTGCGACCCTTGTCGTAGACGGCAAACCAGCTCTGCAACTGCCAGTCCTCTTTCTGCCCGCGGTAATTGCGGGCGAAATTGACCGCCCACCGCGAGCCCTTGGCCGGCACGCCGCCGAGTCGATCGAACGGAATCGCGATCTCGCAGACCCACTGCCCCGGCTCGCGCGTAACGCTGGTCTTTATCGTGGCGCCCGCATTCCACGCTTGTGAAGGAGTCGCAATTTTGCCTTCAAACGCCGGCTTTGGGTAGTACCCCGACCAGTAAGCGCCCTTGGCATTGGCGATCAACTGGTAGTAGTCTTTCCGGTCGCCATTTGTATCCAGGAAGATTTCAACTGAATCCTCCCCAATGAGCGACGGGCAGTCCCCGCTCCTGCCCCGTGTCCGAATTTTGGAGACATCCGGGTCCACGCAAGTAAAGGCAATGTAGAGACATTGCTTCCCGTTGATTTTGGTCTTGCCGACGTAGCAATAGGTTGGCGGCTTTGCTTTCGGTTGGCCGGGTGCGTGGGCATGGAATTGTCCGCTCTTCCAAGATATGGCAATCTCGTCTTTCGACACGGTCCCGTCCAATGCAATCGCCGCAGTCGCGACGGTCGGCGCGATCTGTTCCAACTGCTCTGACATTCTCACAACCGGCACGCGCATTCCACGGAACGATTCGAACCCGACAGGACTGGCCTTGTAGGCGGCAAGCTGTTCGAAAGCCCTGGATGGATCACCCTTCAGGCCATCGGCGGTCGGTTTCTTAAGGGTGGCCAGCACGTCGCGCACCGCAGCGCGTGTGACAGGTCCGCTCGCGGGTCGACGGACAACCTTTCGCAAAGCGGCCATGCTCCCTGCTTCAGCCATTTTGACGGTCTCCGAGACGCTCAGACGGCGAACAGGCGGCCTGGATCCGGACAGCTTGGCCGTTTCACGTTGGACCGTCGTATCGGCCGTCTTTACAGTGGTCGGCGGCAGGATCGGGAGTTGCCAGGTCTTGGGATCCTTGGATGCGGTCGGCATATCCGGCTTGGCGGGAGCAGTCATAGGCCGGGCCCTGCGAACAGCCGCTACCTCGGTACGTGCCGGCTTGTAGTCTGCCAACTTCGCGCCCTCAACGGCCGCCGCTGTCGACGCAATCTCGCGGCGCGGCTGGGCTGCGGTGGGTTCGAGCTGCGTCTCTATTCTCTCTATCTCCGTTTCGGTTGGCGGTTCGATAGGCAGCTGAAGCGGCTCGAGACGGGCGAGTTCCACAGGTTTCTCCTCGAGCTTGGGCGCTTCGACTTCCGCGACATCACGAAGCCGAGGTTGTACCTCCTTGTCGGGCAGCGGAATCACGGGATTCTCGGCCAACTCCGGCGAATCTGGAGGGGCCTCGGTGGGTTGAAACTCCTGGCGTGTGACTGAATCAAGGGAGCGGACCGCATCCGGGGAGACCATGGTGGTGTCAACCACCTCGATCTCGAGGGGAGGCATAACAGATTCGAACTGTTCTTTTCTCGGAATAAGCAGGGCCAGCATCACGAGCAACGCCGCAAAGATCCCAGCAATGGACATGGCCCGGCGGCGGCGGCGTTTGTGACCATAAAACGGGCTATTCTTGATGAATCCGGCCGCCAGGGCATTCTTCGCAAGCAGTCGCTCGCACAGGTCGGCCACATTCTGGTGGAACCGGGTGTTGCGGGTCGCGCAACCGGCTTGGGTGAATTCAAATTGGTGACAGCCGCTCTCGATGATGTCACCATAGTGGAGACGTTCGCGGCGGGTGATCTGCTGATTGACGTAGATGCGGGCCCGGGAAGTCGATTCCAGCAGCCAGTGACACCGGCATTCCTTTCCCGTCGTCGCGTGGTATTTGATCCGGTGCAGACGAAACGCCCGGGGCGGCATAACAGGGTCCATAACGGGCAGGTCGCAGGCCAAGTCGGAGCCAACGACGATCTCGTCGCGATCGGCTACCAGCTCACAGGCCACAGCGCCGGCCACCGTGCCGCGCAACTGGACCCGGCCTGCAGGATGCTCTCGCGCGCTCTGGAGGGCTTCGCTCTTCATCGTTATGGACCTCTGCTCGCAGACAGAGTCTGAAGCGAGAACTTCGGAAAGCCGGTATCGCGCGCAACGTCCATTAGTCGTACGACGTCCTGGTAGGGAACTGCCCTGTCTATCTGAATATCGAGACGGTCCTGAGGGGTCATGGAATCGCCCCGCAGGACGCGGAGCGCCGCAACAAGCGACGTTACATCCGCTACCGGTTCCGCATTGAGCAAGATCGCCGGTTTCTCACCGTCCATCCGATAGCTGATGACCAGGCCCTGGGTATCAGGCGTCTTCACGCCGGAGCTGGACTCGGGCAACTTCAACTCGATCTGTGTCGGGCGCACGAGGCTGGACGTCAGGACGAAGAACACGAGGAGCTGAAAGACCACGTCAAGTAATGGCGTGATGTTGAGGGCCGTGTTTTCGGGGATCTCGTGACGCTTAAGCATGGCCTTCACTCTCCCCTCTTTTATTCTGGGCCAGCCACTCTTTGATTTCCACCAGATACAGGTCGAGCAAGGCGAGGATGTGATTGGACTGCTTGCGCAGGTGCTCCTGGAAGATGATGAGAGGGATGGCGATCATGAGGCCGCCCACTGTAGTAGTGAGCGCCTGATAAATGCCTCCGGCGAGCAACCGTGGATCGGTTGAAGCGGTTCGCTCAATGGTCATAAAGGCGATAACCAGCCCCCAGACCGTTCCAAGGATACCGATCAGCGGCGCGATCTGGGACATGTTGACGATCCAGCCGCGTGATTTTTCCATGACCATCATCTCGGCCAGGATCACCTTCTCGGTAGCCGTGCCGATGTCCGTCTCGCCCGCTTTGATACGGAGAAAGCCCTCCTGGAGCACCCGCCCGATCACGCCCTTGGTCCGCGCCGTGAGCGCGATGGCTTGATCAATGGCATTCTCCTTGAGCGCGATCTTCAAATCGAAGTGAAACTGATCGCTGTCGATGCGGCTCTCGTACAGGTACATGCAGCGTTCGATAGTCAGCACGATGCCCACCATGGCCACAGCAAAAAGCGGAATCATGAAAATGCCGCCTTTAATACATATTTCGAAGACTGTCTGTATCCAACTCATAGTTTACTTCCCTTCCGTTAGTTCCTTTATCCGTTTCTTTGCTTGTTCCACCCATTTCGCTGAGGCCGTATTCTTGTTGGCGGCTGCAGCCTTAACAACTTCTTTCAGCTTAACGATCGCGGTCTGGGCGTCGCCCAGCGCCACATAACATTCGGCAGCGCCGCAGGCCGCCGCGTCGGGCCATTCGTTATACGGGTAAGCGGCCAACACGGTCTCGAATGCGGCCAGCGCGTCGCCGTGATTCTTGGCCCTGCGCTCGCCCTCGCCCCGGTAGTAACCGATCATGGCCGGGGCAACAGTGGTGGACCAGGACTTGGCCTTAAAGGTCTCTTCCCGCTCAGCGAAATCCTTGTCCAGCTTGCCGCCCAGGCTACGCAGACCGGCAAAATCCTCGGCGGCGGCCATGAAATGCAGGCGCACAGCGCCAACCCCGTAGTACCGTACACTGGCCAATTTGTACTTTTCCTGTGCCCCCTCGAGTTTGGCCTGGATCAAGGGATCCGGCTTGCCGGCTTCCGCGATTTGGCAGAGCGCGGCCAGCGCGGAATCGAATTCGGCATCGGGACGCTTGGGATCGATACGGTCGAGCCAACGGTCGAGCCCCATGTCGCCTGTGCCAGCCTGGAACCGGACCCGGTTCAGATTCTCGCCCAGACGCTTCGCGTACTCAGCCGGAAGATCATTTTTGGCTTTCTCAGCACGGGCGTACCACTGCTCCGCATCCGCCCATTTCTTGATTTTCTCCAAGCACACGGCACACTCATAAGCATAAACGGCGGCTTTGAAACGGGCGTTGAGCGCCTCGTAGGCGGCGGCGGCCCCGGCAAAATCACCGGCGGCGTAGAGGGCTCGGGCCCAGGTCTCATGGGCCTCGCGTGGCATCTTGTCTGCGCCGCCCAGTTTCTTCGCCAGCGCTTCATACTCGGCGCGCGCGCCGGCAGCATCGCCTGCGGCCAGTAGCGAACGACCGATCCTGTCCCGGATATCGGCATCGTCCACACCTTTGCCGAAGGCTAGGGCTTGCCGCCAGGCCTTCGCCGCGTTGCGATGGTCCTTAGCAGTCGAATAGGCCTGGCCCAGAAGAATGCAGGATGCAGCACCGAGTTCGGCCGCCGGCTTCGTTTTGAGCAGGGCCTCAAGAGACTTGATCGCCGCGGCAGTGTCGCCCGTCTTGGAAACCGCGAGCGCACTGTTGTAACGGCACTCCGCCACAGTCTCGGCCCCGAGTTTCGCGGCGGCATCCTTAACGGCCAGTACCACCTGGAGCAACTTGGCGGCGCTCGGATAGTCCTCGCGCACAAGCGCAAGATTCGCAAGTTCCACCCGCGCCCGCAGCGCCTCGACGGCATCGGGGTGACGTCGAACAAAATCTTCGAGCAAGGCCCTGGCCTGGTCGCCTTTCTTGACCCGCTTGAGTGATGCGGCGTAGAGCATAGCGGCGCGACCTTCCTGCTTCTTTCCCAGGAAGATCGCGCTGTCTTCCTTCATGCCGGCGATGATCGCAGCGTCATCGCCCATCGCATGGAGAGCGAAAAGGCGGGCGTAGAGGAGTTCGGGAAGCTCCTCCCGAGAAATCAGCGGCCGGGCTTCGGCGACCGCGTCTGCGAATTTCCGGTTGTCGCCACCCTCGGAAACGATCCGCACCTTGAGAAGCGCCGCCTCTCCCCGGAATGACTTGGCCTGGGCCTCGGGTAGCGAGCGGCCCCGCTCAAGCGCCGTCTTCACCGCGGCTTCAGCGGCGTCCCTCTTGCCCGCAGCAAGGAGGCACTCCGCCAGAGCGAGATGTGCCGGCGGTGGAACAGGTGGATTCTGCAATCCTTTGATAGCTGTCTGAAGCGGCACAACCGCATCGGCCAGTTTGCCCTGCTTGATCAGGGCCTGGGCCAGCGTAAACAACGCGCGGGGTCGGTTCTTGCTCCCGGCCGGTACCTTCCTAGCCTCGGCCTCGGCCTGCGGCAGTTGGCCCAGATCGAGATACGCTTCCGCCCGGATCGCAGCCAGCGTATCTGCCGCCAGGCCGGGGATGCCGCGCGCGGAGAGTTCGATCAATTCCTTGTACCTGTGAAGCTGGTAGTAAGCATTGAATAGCTGTAACCGTTCACGGGATCCAGTTCGACCTATGAACAAGCTCAGATTGTTCGAGGGCTGAGCGTTCGGACAACGAGAGCGGGCGACGAGAGCGGTGGACGAGTGGGGCCATCGCTACTCGTTATCC
>Ga0307929_1002031_pt1 | contig 13849 bp, 12 predicted proteins | sample AceLakmetage1330_FD_203160 | JGI IMG/M metagenome (GOLD analysis project Ga0307929, IMG submission 203160) | Saline water microbial communities from Ace Lake, Antarctica - #1330 | ecosystem: Environmental > Aquatic > Non-marine Saline and Alkaline > Saline | place: Antarctica: Ace Lake...
TGGTTTTCCGCATTTAGGGCATATCGGAGTTTCAGCGAAGACCACGTTTTCTTTTTTCACTGGAAGATCGGGACGCTCGGTAAGTCCATGCCCCTCACTGCCGGGTTGCTGACCTCGAGGGCGCTTGCATTTTGGATCTTTTGTCTTTCCTTCCTCTTTCTTGGCGCTTGGCTTTTCGCTTTTCTTCCCAAATATACGATGCCTCAGATCACGAATTTGCCCTTCTTGTTCCTTGATTGTTTGCTGGAGTATCTTTTCACGGATAATAGCTTTGGCATGCATTGCCCGCCAATACCCCACAGCAGATTTTAATTCCAGGTACTCTTTTTCAAGAATAACAACGTGCGCAGATGGTTCGTTCAGTCTATCAACGGGTTGATGAGTATCAATTTCCAGGGGATGTGGCGGCAGTAATTTTTGGTAAGAAACGTCCATGCTTCTTGTTATATCAGACTATTTTCCTCGTGTTCCGTACTTTTTTTAAAAACCATGGAAAAACTTTACTATCCCGAATATTTACTCTGATTTTTATGATATTTTAACAATGATAATGGCTTATGTCAGAAATCTTGAAATCTTTTCACCTGAAGATTTAAAAGATATACTTGATGAATCACTCAAAAAGGCAAAAAAGAAATCTTTTTATTTAACTAATGAATTGACCAGAGAATTTTATACCAAATTAGTTAAAGAATTTGGTCAAATTTTAACAAATATAAACAATAAAAAAAAAGTAACAGAAGAAGAATTACAAAAACTTACAAAATTATTGAGTAATGTAAGAAATCAGATGATGGATGAATTGATTAAGGAAAAGGTGATATGAAATCTAAACTAATTATAATTATTATGTTTCTAATCTTATTTTGTGTTGGTTCTGTATGGAGTAGTGAATTTGAAGAAATAAAAAAGTCAGCTGAACAGGGAGATACTGTTGCACAATATGATCTTGGATATATGTATTATACTGGAAAGGGAGCACCACAAGATTATAAAAAAGCTACTTATTGGTGGACTAAATCTGCTGAACAGGGAGAGACTCTTGCACAATATGATCTTAGATATATGTATTTATATGGAAAAGGAGTACCACAAGATTATAAACAGGCTATATACTGGTTTATCAAGTCAGCTGAACAAGGAGATCTTGATGCACAACATAATCTTGGAAGTATGTATTATACTGGAAAGGGAGTATCACAAGATTATAAACAGGCTATAAGGTTGCCGGGGCACAGCACTCTGTCATTCCGTATCCTTCAATAACCGCGATTCCTGCTGCATTAAAAAATTGAATTATTTTTTTGGATGTGGGTGCTCCGGATGCTGTCATCCAGCGCACTCTGCCACCAAGGGCCTGGGACAGTTTTTTAAAAATCAAAAGATAGGCAATTTTGTATTTTAATGCCATTAAGAGGGGTATTTTTATATTTCTCTCTTTCAGGTCACTTCTTTGGAGACCGATTTCATGGCCCCAGTGGAATATTTTTTGTTTCCATTTGGGCTGTTCATCAACCTGCATGGTTATTTTCTGGTAAACTTTTTCACAGACCCTTGGAACGGCCAATACAACAGTGGGCTTTTTTTCTCGTATATCAACAGCGAATGTTTCAATACTTTGAGCATATGAAGATGTAATTCCGGCATACATTCCATAAAAATGACCGGCAACACGCTCAAAAACATGGCTTAAGGGAAGAAACGGAACGCTTTGATCATTTTCATAAACAAAGGGGGGGGATATCTTGTTGATTGATTTTATAACCGCCATTATGTTTTTATGCAGAATCATGGCCCCTTTGGGAACACCTGTGGTCCCGGAAGTGTAGACAATCGTCGCAGGGTCTTCGGGTGCAACCTCTTTTGAAAGAGCAAGAAAAAGCCGGTCTGATCCTTCAAATTGTTCCCTGTCCCGTGAGATCAATTCTTCAAATGAGATTATACGTGGATCTGATATCTTGCGATCAGGCATTTCTATTACAACAATCTTTTCAAGGACTTTGGTTTTATCTTTAAATGTAAGCGCCTTGTCCAGTTGGTCTTGATTTTCAACGATGAGAACTTTTGATTCAGAATTTTCTACAATATATTCTACTTCTTCTGCCGTTAATGTCGTATAAATCGGTACCAAAACAGCCCCGATACCAAGGGTTCCCATATCAGAAAAAAGCCATTCCAGCCTGTTTTCAGAAAGAAGGGAGACGCGATCCCCTTTTTTTACACCAATCCTTGTCAGGGCAAGACCCAGTGCGCGGGAGTTATCATAGTATTCATTCCAGGTGACCTGCTCCCATTTCCCATTCTTTTTTTTTTCGACTGCTATCCTGTCCTTGGATTTTTCTACCCGGTTTCTGAATACTTCATTAATTGTTTTTTCCATTTTAATAAAAACTCCTTAAGTTATTATTAACGGCAAAGTAAAAAAAAATGCTCCAGGTTTGGTAGGTATCAATGGCTGCATCTTGGGCACGGTACTTATTTCTGCGGTCCTTAGGATATAGGTTAGGGCTACATTAATTTAGAAATAATTTCTTTCATAATTTCTGTGGTACCCCCGCCGATGGAAAGGATCCTATTATCCCTTGCAAGCCTTTCAACGACAGTTTCCCGCATATATCCATATCCGCCAAAAATCTGAACAGCATCATAGGTTACTCGATCACTGACCGAACAAGCAAAATTTTTGGCCATGGAAATCTCCTTGACCATATTTTCACCGCCATTTATTTTTGCAGCAATTCTGTATGTAAACTCCCGGGCAATTTCCACCTGGGTTGCCATATCCACCAGTTTATGGCGGGTGACCTGGAAACCGTTTAAGGTTTTTCCAAAGGCCTTTCTCTCTTTGACATATTTTATGGACTCTTCAAGGGCAAGCTGTGCAGTCATATACGCCATCACACAAATTTGAAGACGTTCGTTCTGGAAGTTTTCCATCATATAGTAAAAGCCCATGTTTTCTTCACCAATAAGGTTGGAAACCGGTACCCGGCAATTATCAAAAAAAATCTGGGCTGTATCCGATGCCCACCAGCCTGTTTTTTTTAATTTTTTTGAAACCGAATACCCGGGCGTATCTGATTCAATAATCAGCATGCTGATTCCCTGGGCGTTATCTTCGCCGGTTTTTACGGCTGTTGTTAATTGGTCACCGCGAACACCGCTTGTAATAAATGTTTTGCTGCCGTTAACAATATAGTGATCCCCCTTGCGTACTGCCGTGGTTTTAATGTTGGCCACATCAGATCCCCCGCCCGGCTCGGTAATGCCGAGAGCCGCAATTTTTTCTCCGGCGATTACAGGTTTGACAAATTTTTCTATCTGTTCTTTTGTTCCTTTTCTGACGATGGGGGGAATTGCAATATCAAGGGAGCCGATTCCGGAAACAAATCCGCCGGATGTGGAGCGCATCAACTCCTCACCGGCAACAATTTTCATAAAGACATCTCCAGGCGTTCCGCCGCATTCATCCGGGTATCCGATACCCAAAAGGCCCAAATCACCCGCTTTTTTATACATCTCTTTGGGGAATGCCCCATTTTCTTCCCACTCATTTATATTGGGCAGCACCTCTTTTCTTATAAATTCTCTTATGGATTTGCGAACAAGATCATGTTCCTTTGAAAAATATTTCTGATACGCTCCGCTGTAGTTCATGTCAAAGCCCATTTTCAACTCCTTTCCCAGCATTTAAAAATTGGTAAAAATAAGTAAACTCTGTTTAATTTTGTTTAAATTTACCAGCATCAGGGCCTCGTTCAGCCGGACCTGCAAATACCTGGGCCAGGGTCATCCATTCACGGGCAATGGAACCGCTGGCCATAAGGCGGGTATCATCAATGTGCCGTCTTTGGGCGACAACCAGGCAAAAATCTTCAGCACTTCCTGTAATTGAATTTTCAGTCTGTTCCGGGTTCCACCGCCAGGTTTCACCTGAAGGACTTTTAAGTTCCACGCAAACTCGTTCAACTGGTTTTTCAAGGCCCCTGTTTTTATATGACCAGCCAAAGGTTTTGATACCAAGGTGGGCAATATGCTTTAACCGTTCAGTGGGTATCCTTAACAATTTCATCAAGGGCTGCATGCTCCTGGGCAAGTTCCCTGCACAAATCTTTCATCTTTTTCTCCCGGTTTCATTGATTTGTTATCAATTTCATGGTTAAACCATATTGCTGCATCGAAACCTTTATATTCCTGATGTTTTGGATATAATTTCACACATCACTTCGTTTGCGCCGCCGCCAATAGCAATGAGCTTGGAATCCCTGAAAAACCTTGAGATTCTCATTTCATTCATAAATCCCATACCACCATGCATTTGAAGACACCCGTCAGCAACTTTATTGATGAGCTGGCCTGATAGAAGTTTGCCCATGGAAATTTCCTTTGTTACATCCTGGCCCTTCATTTTCATTTGAACGATGTGATAGGTAAGCTGTTTCAAGGCTTCAGCTTCAGCAAGCCATTGTGCAATCCGATGCCGCAGCACCTGCTTTGCAATAAGCGGTTTTCCAAAAACAATTCTTCCCTTCAAGTATTCGACGGTGAAATTAATTGCATCAATAGCGCCAAGATAGCTGGCTGGAAGTGCGGTGAACCTTTCGTGCTGAAACTGCATCATCTGCTGGATAAACCCTTCTCCCTCTTTGCCGATAAGGTTTTGGGCAGGAATTTTTACATTATCAAAAAATAGTTCAGCCGTATCACTGCTTCTCATGCCAAGTTTATCAAGCTTTTTGCTGACTTCAAATCCTTTAAGGTCTGTGGGGACGACAAATAAACTGAAACTGTGGTATCCGGGATCATCACTTGTCCTTGCCAGAAGGGTCAAAAAATCTGCCTGGGTGCCGTTTGTAATATAGGTTTTAGAACCGTTTAAAACATAGTGGTCCCCTTCTTTTTTTGCAAAAGATTTAAGCGCGGCAACATCAGAACCGGCATCTGGTTCCGTAATTGCGATAGCGGCAACCATTTCCCCTTTAATGGCAGGCACAAGGTATTTTTCCTTAAGATATTCAGATCCGAACTCGTCAATGGCAGGTGTTGCCATGTTTGTTTGAACGGTAATTGCCAGGGGGACACCACCGCAGTGGATGTGGGATAGCTCTTCAAGAAAAACCAGTTCATACCAGTAATCAAGACCCATTCCACCGTATTTTTCATCGTATCTTATACCCAGAAAACCCAGGTCACCCATTTTTTTAAAAAGATCATGCAGGGGCGTTATACCTTTTTCTTCCCACTCATCAACATAGGGATTTATTTCTTTATTAACAAAGTCTTTTACGGCTTGTCTTACCTGCTGGTGTTCTTTTGTAAAATATATATCGTTTCCCATTATTTTTAGTTCTCTCCTTTATGAAATATTTACGCTTCAGGACGATGACCTGTCCGGATTATATATTTTCCCTAATACTTAAATTCTGACACTTAAATTTAAAGCGCCACGCTTTTTGGCACATAGATTTTTTTAGCTCTTAGATATTCTCCCAAAGTTTTTGCCTGGGGATCGTTTCTGAAAGACGCAGCAACTCCTTCTCCCAATACGCCCTTTATATAAAAATTGACGGCAAAAAGATTTGGCAGGTCATATTTTTCAATTTCAAAATCAGCCATGTCAGGAAGAAGTTCTTTTAGCTTCTCCACTGAGAGAAAATCATTTAAAAATGAATACGCCTCAATTGTTTTTGCCCAGACACCCAGGTTTGCATTTCCGCCTTTATCTCCTGAACGTGTGGCAAAAATTTCCCCAAAATAGATCTCTTTTGTCGTTTGAGAATCAAGGTCAATTGTTTGAACCTTAACCGGTTCAATTGTAACATCAGGATATGACCCTGTTGGTTTTACTAAAAACTCTCGGTCATCCACAAATATTTTTTGCTCTATAAATTTATTGCTGACCAATGTGGGCCAGTGCTGCAGTGCTGGGGTACCGTTTGCAGGAGGAGTTGTTAATGTGAAACCCGGTATAGTGGAAAGCGCCATCCCGATCAATGTGCTGGAAAATTTTTTTCCAACTTTTTTCTGATCAGGGTCCATGAGGGATATTTTTAAATGGGCAGAGGCTTCATCATTGTGTTGAGGATCGTCTTTGTCTATTCTTATCAGCTGAACATCTGTGGTTGCAAATTGTTCTTTCCCACCTAAATTATAAAACAATGTATCTTCAACAATCTTGGCTTTTTTTTCAATATCCATTCCGGTAATGACGGCGGTTAATGAGTTGCGGTATCCATAAAAATTGTTGATGCATACCTTGGCAGAGTCTGTGGGGGGCTCCCCCTTGACGCCTGTGATACTTACACGATCTTTGCCTTCCTGGTTTAGCCGTATGGTATCAAATCGAACCTTAACATCCGGCGTCAGATAGCAAGGTTGTCTGATCTCATACAAAAGCTGGGCTGTAGCTGTTCCAACAGAGACAAGCCCCCCGGTCCCCGGGTGTTTAGTGAGAACAAAAGACCCATCTTCATGCATTTCAGCAATGGGATACCCCATGTTTTTAAACTCGGGAACTTCATCAATGAACGAGTAGTTTCCGCCTGTGGCCTGTGTACCGCACTCGATAATATGTCCGGCTGTGTACGCGCCTGCAAGTTTATCCCAGTCGTTTTCCTTCCATCCGAATTTCCATGCACAAGGTCCTGACACAAGAGCGGCATCCGCAAGTCTCCCTCCGATAACAATATCAGCACCTTCATTCAGGGCTTTGGTAATTCCCCATCCGCCGAAATATGCATTGGCTGTGATGGGCATGGCACCAGCTGTTTTCAAATTGATACCCTTGTCAAGATGAAGGAATTGCTCCCCCTGCTCCTGGAGGTCGGCTATTTTCGGCAGAAGATCATCCCCTTCAATGTAGGCAATCTTCGGGTGGATACCCAGCTCTCGTGCAATGTTTTCAAGCTGTGCTGCAAGCCCTTTTGGGTTAAGGCCTCCGGCATTGGTGACGATTTTAATGTTTTTATCAAGGCAGGGCCCCATGACATCATTCATTTGTTTTAAAAATACTGAGGCATAGCCTTTTTCCGGTGCTTTCATTTTCATTCTAAAAAGCAGTGCCATTGTAAGTTCGGCAAGGTAATCTCCGGTGAGCACATGGATCTCTCCCCCCTCAACAAGCTCCTTTGCCGCGGAAATTCTATCCCCCAGAAAACCGCTGCAATTGGCCACTTTAAGTATCTTAGGCATCATTTTTCTCCCAACATTTAGTTTTTTAACAGCACTTAGTATTTTAACAGCACCTAATATTATAACAGCACTTGGGCGTTATTATTTCCCTGTAAACTCAGGCGTACGCTTTTCAAGAAATGCGGTTATACCTTCCACTGCATCTTTCGTACTGGCAACTTCAATGAGTTTTTCAGACAAAAAATTAACTGACGCTTCAAGATCCATTGTTTCAATACCTTGAAAAGCCTCTTTTCCGATTCGAAGTCCAATTGGGCTTTTAGAGGCGATGGTTTTCAACACTTTATCCACTTCCAATTCTAATTGCTCTTTTGGGACAACTCGTGTGATCATGCCCATGTCAAGGGCCTCTTTAGCCGTTAGTTTTTCCCCAAGAAGGATCATTTCCATGGCTTTTTTTCTTAAAACATTCCTGAAAATCAAAGCGCCTATCATCATAGGGAAGAGTCCCACATTCACTTCAGGCGTTCCGAACTTTGCGTCATCCTTTGCAATTACAATATCACAGGCCAGCATAAAACCGGTTCCGCCTGCCATGCAGTGTCCGTTAATTTTTGCAAGGGTTGGTTTGGAAAACTTTGCCAGTCGGGTTATCAGCCGTGCATAGTTTTTAAATGCGGGATTTTCCTGTCCGCTGGCATTGCCAATGCCGCCGCCAAGATCAGCGCCGGAACAAAAGACCCTTTCCCCGGAACCACTTACGCAAACAACCCTCACATTATCGTCCTTTTCAGCTGTTTCAAGGGCTTCAAGGAAAAGGGTGACTGCTTCACTGCTGATTGAGTTTCGGTTTGCCTCTCTGTTTATGGTTATGTAACCAATGTTATCTTTTACTCGATATAAAAGATCTGACATTTTATTTTCCTCCCTGGTGTTTCCCCATGGTTGTTCTTTTTCAGGTTCATTAATTTTCAAGTTCATTAATTTCTTCATCCTTAATTTCATCGATATCAACAAGGATATCACCCGGCATCACCTTGTCACTTTCTTTGACATTTACCCGGATAACGATGCCCTTATAGGGAGCCAAAAGGGTTGTTTCCATTTTCATTGCAGAAACCACCACCACCTTTTGACCTTTTTCAACCCTGTCTCCCTCATTGACATTAACTGCTATAACCACAGCAGGCATTGGAGGCGTGACCGTTGTGGGGCCATCAATCCCTTTTTTCTTTTTAGGCCCTTTGGGAAGGTTGTCCATATCTTGAACCTGATAGGTCCTGCCGTTGAGCAGGATCGTTTTTCCGTTCTTGTTTTTGGCAAGGTAAACATTTACACTTTTCCCGTTGACCATGAGGTGAAGTTCATTATCTGAAATTAACGTGTACTTTAAGTCATATTCCCTATTTTCAATTGTTGCAGTTGCTGTATTTCCTTCTTTGCTGTTTATTTCAACAGGGATTGTCTCCTCTTGTATCTTGAGCCTGTATTCCATTTTTCCCTCCTTTATGACTTAAAGTCTCCAGTTTCCTAGTGTATTAAAAGGCGTCTGCGCAGTATGTGAAACACAATCGTCTGCTTTTATTTTCCTGTTGCACAGTTCATCCACAACATAGGCAATTGCGGCAATATCCTTCTCATTTAAATTTTCTTCCCAGTCAGAAAAGTGAGTCTCTATAAAGTTTGTAAACACATCCCCTTTTGAAAAGGGTTCAGACATCAATACGTCCAAAAGAAAATCAATGGGTGTCCGAATGCCTAAGATAATGTACTCTTTCAAAGCTTTTATCATCTTATCAATGGCCTGGGCACGGGTCTGCGCATGAACCACCAGTTTTGAAATGATGGGATCGTAATCCACAGGCACGTCAAAACCTGAATAAGCCCCGCAGTCATTTCTGATTCCGGGACCTTTGGGCTCTTTAAGAAATTCAATCTTTCCGGGTGAAGGAAAAAAATTATTTGCCGGATCTTCTGCATAGATTCTGCACTCAATGGAGTGACCACGGCCCATGATATCTTCTTGTTTTAAAGACAGTTTATTCCCCGCAGCGATTTCCAGTTGCTGCCGGACAAGGTCAATTCCGGTAATCATTTCCGTAACAGGATGTTCGACCTGAAGCCTTGTGTTTATCTCCAGGAAATAAAAATTATTTTCAGCATCCAGAAGGAATTCAACCGTTCCGGCGTTCACATAACCTGCGGCTTTTGCCGCAGCAACAGCTACCGCACCCATTTTTTCACGAAGTTCCGGGGTTAAAACACTTGCGGGAGTCTCCTCGATTATTTTCTGATGACGCCTCTGGATAGAACATTCACGTTCTAAAATATGGATAGTATTTCCAAAGGTGTCCGCTAAAATCTGGAACTCAATATGTCTTGCCTCTGTGAAGAATTTTTCGAAATAGATTTCACCATTACCAAAGGCATTTAAGGCTTCTCTTGATGCTGACGCACAGGCCTCTGCCATTTCCTCGGGGCTGTTTACGATTCGGATCCCTTTTCCGCCGCCGCCTGCTGTTGCCTTAATCAGAACAGGGTATCCCACTCGTTTGGCTTCTTTTGCCATTACATCAACGTCTGCTTCAGTGCTCGTAAGGCCCGGAGTTACAGGAACGTTTCCTTTAACCATGAGTTTTCTGGATGTAATTTTATCGCCTAGGTCCTTAATGGCTTTTGACCCGGGGCCAATAAAAACAATCCCCTCTTTTTCACATCGTTTTGCAAACTCATAATTTTCAGCAAGAAAACCATAGCCCGGGTGAATTGCTTCTGAATTTGTATCTTTTGCCGCTTTAATGATTTTATCAATGTTAAGATAACTCTCCAAAGGTTCGGAAGAACCAATCCAGACCGCTTCATCAGAGGAGAGAACGTGGATTGCCTTTTCATCTGCATCTGAATACACAGCAACTGTTTGGATACCCATCTCCTTGCAGGTGTTTATGACGCGAAGGGCGATTTCCCCCCGATTTGCTATTAATATTTTTTTAAACATAATGTTACTTCCCTGTTAAAATTGGCTCATAATTACTATTTTTTATCTTCTAATTGCCAAGGACCATGATTACATTCTGAAAACACCGAACCCCTCTTCATCGTCCCTTAGGGGCGCATTTAATGCGGCTGAAAGGGCAAGGCCTAAAACATCCCTTGTCTTTGCAGGGTCAATTATGCCGTCATCCCATAGTTGTGACGTGCTGTAGTATGCGTTTCCTTCTTTTAATGCAGCGCCAATTACAGGCTCTTTAATAGAATCGACTTCTTCCTGACTCATCTCTTCCTGGCCTGCTCTTTTCCTCTGGTCATTTGTGATTTTAATAAGTACGTCTGCAGCCTGGGCACCGCCCATGACACCGATTTGTGCATTCGGCCACATCCACAAAAATCTTGGAGAGTACCCTCTGCCGCACATTGCGTAGTTGCCGGCACCAAAGGAGGCCCCCACTAGAACTGTGAATTTTGGAACGGTTGCTGTTGAAACAGCGTTTACCATTTTATGACCGTTCTTGGTAATTCCACCGGCTTCATATTCCCGGCCGATAATAAACCCGTTAATATTCTGGAGGAACAGGAGGGGAATTTTTCTTTTATCGCAAAGTTGAATGAACTGGGTGGCTTTCTGGGCGCTGTCAGAGAACAAAATACCATTGTTTGCCAGTATGCCAACCGGATACCCATGGATGTTGGCCCATCCTGTTACCAGGGTGGAGCCGAACATCTCCTTGAACTCAAGGAATTTACTGCCGTCAACAATTCTTGCGATAATCTCTCTGCAGTCATATGGTTGTGAAAGGTCTGAACTGACGATGCCATAGAGCTCTTTTGGATCATAAGCCGGCTCTTCAACCGGGGTCATGGTTAATTTTGATTTCTCATTATCAGGAAGGTTCCCCACAATTTTTCTGATCATTTCTATGCACTCTTCGTCAGTGTCTGCATAGTAATCAGAAACGCCTGACTCGGCACAGTGGAGTTCAGGTCCGCCAAGTTCATTGGCCGTAACTTCTTCACCGGTTGCAGCAAGAACAAGAGGAGGACCGCCAAGAAAAATGGCACCGTGTCCTTTAACATGAACAATCTCATCGCACATGGCAACCCCATAGGCGCCGCCAGCAGTGCACAGCCCCATAACACCCACTATCTGGGGAATACCCATTTTTGACATCTTTGCCTGATTGTAAAAAACCCTTCCGCCGGTATTGGCATCCGGAAAAATTTCGGACTGCAATGGAAGATAGGCTCCGGCAGAATCCATTAAGTTAACAAAGGGCAGGCGGTTCTCCATGGCAATGGTTTGTGCCCGGATGGTTTTTTTTACTGAAAGCGGATAAATTGATCCCCCCTTAATGGTTGCATCGTTCAACGTCACAAGTACTTCTTTGCCTTTAATAATACCGATCCCCACAACGATTCCTGCTTTATGAATTTTACCATCATACATATCTTTGGCAGCCAGGGGGGAAAGTTCAAGAAAAGGAGTGTTCTTGTCCAGCAGGAGTTCAAGCTTTTTCCTTGCCGGAAGCTTACCGGATTCTTTTTCCCTTTGTCGTGATTTTTCAGATCTTTCATCCCAGGACCTGTCCAGCTCTTTTTTTAAATCATCGACAAGAGCGGTTAGATCCAGGTAATTTTTTTTGTATTCTTCTGAGTTCACATCGATTTTACTTTCAATAACATCCATATCTTTCCACCTCGTAATATATAGTTTTAAAACAATTCAATGTTAATTATTCACCTTGCCTGTTTTCGATTTGTACTTTTATCGGGTTCAACGGGCTGTCCTTTCTCTCTTTTGATCGAATTCCTTCAAGAACAACATCTGCCAAAGGATCGACAAGATCGGTCAGATTTTCCGGTTTTCCCGTCATAAGCCAGTTTGTAACAAGATGTTCAATGGTGCCTATTATGATGGATCGAATGAGGTACACATTGATATCATCTCTGAACTCGCCGGTTTTAACGCCTTCGTCAATTGTTTCAGTAATAACCCGCAACGCTTTTTTGATTTTCAAATGGCCTTCTGTATTCAGAAACCTTTTATTTTGTTTTAAAAGAAGCATAATGATTGAGGCATTATCAGGGCGTTCCTCATAGGATGAAATAAAAAGGAAGATAATTGACCGCAGTTTGTTTCCAGACCCCCTGATTAATTTAAGATGAAATTCAATCAAATCAAAAAGGTCAGATGCATATTTTGTTGGAATCGTAAAAAGAAGCTTCTCTTTTGTGGAAAAATACTCATAAATGGATGCTTCTGAAATTTTCGCCACTTTGGCAATTTCTGATATGGTTGCGTCCTGAAATCCTTTTTTCCCAAAAACATTTTCTGCCGCTGTCAGGATTTTATTTTTCCGAATTTCTAGTTTTGCTAAATTTACCACTTCTAACCTCTCGATATTGTAAAAAATTAACGAAGAAACTTGACAACAAATGATAAATGCGCCACAAATAATGTTTCCCAGCAGGACCTTCCTGAAATGGAAATACTCGGTTCAAAAAGAGTCGTCTAAGATTTCCACGGCTGCATCATCGCTGGCTGCAATGGCATCAAATTTTCCCATGGTAACGGGCAGCTCTGAATTGATGAAAAACTGGGCGGTAAGGAGCTGGCCTTCATAAAATGCTATTTTTTTATTGGCTTGAGCCATTTTTTTTCGCTCTGTCGGCTCAAGGCTGCCACACTGCTTTTCCAACTGGGCGATTGATTTGATTGCCCGTTGCAAAAGCATCCATCCCATGCTGACATCCCCAAGGGCCATTAAAAAAGGGTGGGAAAAAGAAAAGGCAGTCATCACATGGGGGCTCATGGCAAGGGTGCCCAAATGCACGGCCACGTCACCCGCCTTCTTGACAGCATCTTCAAGCTTGTCTGCCAGGTCTTTAATCGGGTTAAATTCCCGGGCCTGGTCAATGGTTTTCTGAATTTCCCCCAGAAAATCCATGAAACACTTTCCGTTTTTCATTCCCAGTTTTCGCCCCAAAAGATCCATGGACTGAATACCGCTTGTCCCCTCGTAGATGCTGGTGATCTTGCTGTCCCGAAGATATTGTTCCATGGGAAATTCCGTGGTATAACCATATCCCCCGAATACCTGCAGCGCCTGGGTACAGACATCAAAACTTTTCTCTGAACAATAACATTTAAGAATGGGGGTTAAAATTTCAATCACCCCTTTATACTTTTCCCTCTCCTCTTTACTTTCATCCAATTCAGAAATGTCGAGACAATGGGCCGTAAAATAGATCAGGCTGCGCATACCTTCAACATATGCCTTCATCCACAAAAGCATCCGTCGCACATCCGGGTGCTGGATGATGGGCACCCGGACCGCCCCGGGATCAAACATCTGCAGCAGATTTTTACCCTGGCATCTCTCCTTTGCATGGGTAAGCGCATGGGCATAGGCTGCCCCGGCCAGAGACTGCCCCTGCATGGCAACCCCGATCCTGGCTTCATTCATCAAGGAAAACATGGCCTTCATCCCTTTATTTTCCTCTCCGATGAGGATGCCCCGGCAGCCATTCTTGTTTCCCAGACTTAGACTACAGGTAGCACTCCCGTGGATGCCCATTTTCTCTTCAATACCAGTGCAGACCACATCATTGGGCTTGCCCAGGCTGCCATCGGGATTGAGCCGTATTTTGGGAACGATAAAAAGGGAGATTCCCCTGCTGCCTTCGGGGGCACCCTTGATTCGGGCCAGAACAAGGTGAA
>Ga0307929_1002034_pt1 | contig 13843 bp, 12 predicted proteins | sample AceLakmetage1330_FD_203160 | JGI IMG/M metagenome (GOLD analysis project Ga0307929, IMG submission 203160) | Saline water microbial communities from Ace Lake, Antarctica - #1330 | ecosystem: Environmental > Aquatic > Non-marine Saline and Alkaline > Saline | place: Antarctica: Ace Lake...
CATCGCTCGTCCCAATCAAGACCATTTCATCATGTTCCCCAAGAAGAATCGAGGGTTCGGGGTTGATATTCAATTTATTCTCTCTACCAATAGCTATTACGCTGCAGCCCGTTTGTTTCCGGATTTGACTTTCAGCAAGAGATTTACCCGCAAGGGCTGAGGGTACCGACGCACGGAAAATGTTCAGTCCTTCTGCAAACATCACTATTTTATTGGGTTTTAGAAGATTAATTATGGTATTTGCTCCCATGGAAGCCTGTGACATGACAAGGTCTGCTCCAGCCCTGTGCAGTTTGGAAATACTTCCGTCCAGATTTGCCCTGCTGACAATCTGTATGTCGGATCGCAATTGACGGCAATAGATGGTGAGATAAATATTCATGGAGTCATCATGAGTGGTAATAATGACAGATGGAGCTTCCCGTATGCCTGCCCGTCTCAAGGTATCAAGATCGGCAGCATTTCCTTGAATATACTCATTATTTTGAATGAATTTCGGATTCTTCTCCACAACCTTATAAACAATCTGTCGCTCTTCCAAGGTCTGTGCCGCTGCACGCCCGACACGGCCGCCACCCAATATGAGAACAGGAGCATCGGTGGTGTGATAAACACGGTAAATGGAGAAGACCTCATCATATTTTTTGAGCTGTTCAGCCGAGCCGGCAAGCACGAGCACAGTTGTGGAATCGATTCGAGTCTGTGGTTCCGGCATTTTAAATCGGCCTCTCTCCCAAAGTCCAACAACTGTTACGCCGGTTTTTTCTCGCAGATTGCTTTGAATGAGGGTTTTTCCCTCAAGTGGTGTTCGCATTGCAGCTGCTTCAGCGATGAGAAGTTGATCGAATCTTCCGATAACATTTGCCCCCATACTCATTCCGAGCGTTCTTCGCGCTAAGGATTCTCCAAGCACCTTCATAAACTGAAAGACATAAGTGCTGCCGGCAAGCTGCAAAATATCGATGGAATGATCCGCATCTGCATTAGTAACGATGGGTACTTTTTCAGAGATCTCCCTGACCGTAAAGGATATATTTGTGTTGGTCATATCATCGTTGTTGGCGACCAGCATGGCAGCACTTTGTATGCGGAGACGTTTATATGTTTCCGGATCACCCAGATCTCCCACGACCACCTTGAAGTTTAAATCATAAAGCTCTAACGCACGTTGGAAATCAGTGGCGATAATTGCATATTCATAATCATATTTCTTCAGTTTCTCTACGAGGTTTATGGTTATGGGATCAAAGCTTGTCAGTATCACGTGTCCTGTTGTGCTTTCCGGTAATTCCCGTGGAGTTTTAGCCCTTGATTGGGCTTCAAGCCATGGGGCATAAAAGAACTGTATGAAGGTAAAAGGGAGCATGACGAGCAAAAAAACAATCCCGGACATAAGGACCGCCAATGTAAAGGCTTTGCCTAAATCGCTTGTAAAAGTGATATCACCGAAACCAAGCGTGGACATCACAGTGAGTGTCCAATAGAAACCTGTAATCCAGCTAAACTCTTTTTCTTCAAAAAGCATTATGAAATGAAACAATACGCTGTATATTACCACCAGCATTGTCAACGCCAAAAGGAACTTGAATAGAAGTTTGAAGTTCCTCTTAGTTGTTCTGCTTTGAGTAAAGTAAACAATTTGGGCAGGAATGAATTTCATAATGATGAACCTTAGGGTTCGCGCAAAAATAAGTTCCCAGAATTGGCGCCCAAATCTAACCTGAAGATGGGATGCGAAAATGTGTTATTTTTGCGCGAGCCCTCAATATGGCCTCCCTGTTTTTCTTCGGGGCAAATCGCCCTTGAACACCTTACCATTTCAGTCATTTAAGGAAGATTCTACAGCCAATGTTCCGTTGAGTAAAGAAGATTCCCCACATCTTCTCCCTCAATTGGAATTGACCTTATCTGTGGAAATGGTATGCTCAGAAGGAATTCAGCCGCATTTACCTGCGCAATAGACTTAAGATCATTCCGGCTTTACCGGATGAGGACATGAGCGTTTCCCATGGAACAAGAGACGACCCAGGAATTGAACCTTGTTATTTTGCCAAACGGCACGCTGCATCTGGAATGGATGGATACGCGAGATGCCATCACCAAAAACAGCGGGCTGTTACAGAAAGAAATCTACAAGCAGTTTTCCAACGAAACCGACCTGTGGCTTCTCTTCCTGGGATTTTCCGATTCCCAGGTTCCGCTGCCCCCTTCCCTTGATTACTGGCGGAGTTTTTCCGGATCGTTTGCCAAAAAATTGTACCAAACCCCCGACCTGGAAGCCCTGCGTCATCGAGTGAAGATTCCCATAGTGGCAGAGGAATTGGAGACCCATCTGACCCGGGCCCCAATGATGACCGGCGCCGAATATTTAGGGGTGGAAATGCTTCAAGCGCTATGGACGAGATTAAACCAAGCATTTTCCTTAGCCATTCAATCTTACGAGGGATCTGTTGAGGATTTTTTCCGGACCTACAGCCCCAATGTCCATCTTGTGGGCAGGGTGTTTTTTCATCTCGTGGAAAACCGGGATGATGAATATCCCTTTGCTTTTATGGCGACCTACGCCACAAGGTTGAACAGACAGGGAAAATCCAAACACCTCCCTCTTAAGCATGCCTTAGAGGAATATGGAAATGATGATGAAAAACTCTTAGAACTGCTCACAACCGTACATCTCGCCGAAAAAAGAAGCCCGTTCATTGGGGAACTCTTAGAAACCGGAGAGCTGTTTCATCCCCTCGCCTGGACCTCGGGAGAGGCATTCACCTTTCTTAAAGAAATCCCCATTTATGAAGAATCGGGCATTTTGTGCAGAATTCCAAACTGGTGGAAAGGAAACCGGGCAGGCGTCCGATTGAATTTCAGTATGGGGGATAAAAAGCCTTCCCTGGCCGGTATGGATGCCATTCTGAGTTTCAATGCCCAGCTCTTTCTCGGGGACACCCAAATTTCAGAGGCTGAGGCAAGGCGATTATTAGCAGAGTCGGACGGGCTTGCCTTTATCAAAAACAGATGGGTGGCCGTAAATCGGGAAAAACTGATCCAGACCCTTGATGCCTATGAAAAGGCCAAGGGTTTGATGGAAAAAGAAGGCTTGAGCCTGCGGGATGCCATGCGGATACAGCTAATGCCGGAGCGGTTTCTGGGGTTAAACACCCAGGAAATCGATCATGGCATCTCCAACGGCAAATGGCTGGAATCGGTTATTCGGAAACTGGCGGACCCATCCCTGGTCCCCTCGGTCAGACCCCCCAAGACATTCAAGGCCAAGCTCAGGAAGTATCAAAAAAAGGGATTGAACTGGCTCTATTTTCTGCATTCCCTCAAGTTCGGCGCCTGTCTCGCTGACGATATGGGTCTCGGTAAGACCGTTCAGGTTCTCGGGTTCTTGAGCATTATAAAGTCCGATCTCCAAAAAACCCGAAATCGAAACAAGGCCAGTCTGCTTGTCATACCGGCCTCCCTTATTTCCAACTGGGAAAACGAAATCAAGCGGTTTTCACCCGATACCCGGTTCTTTGTGGCTCATCCCAGCGCCGGTCTAAAGAAGGACAGCCCACCTTCAGGCCAAAAGGCATTGGATGAATTTGACCTCGTCATCACCACCTATGCCTTGATTCAAAGGTATTCATGGCTTCAAACCCATGCATGGAACTACATCATTCTTGACGAGGCCCAGGCCATCAAGAATCCGGGCACAAAGCAGTCAACGGCCGTCAAGAATCTCATTTCCGCAAATCGGATCATCATGACCGGCACCCCCATCGAGAACCGTTTGTCGGACCTCTGGTCCCTGTTTGACTTTCTGAATCCCGGGCTCATGGGAAACGCCAGAGAGTTCAAGAAGTTTGCAAAAGATCTGGGCCAAGACCCATCGGGGTATGCCAGACTGCGCAACATCATCAACCCTTATATTTTGAGGCGCCTCAAAACAGACAAGTCGGTCATCTCTGACCTCCCTGAAAAGATGGAGATGAAGGTCTATGCCCCCCTTGCCAGAAAACAGGTCCTTTTATATGGAAAGCTGGTTCAAGACATCCGAAAATCCATCACGGAAACAGCAGGGATTCAAAGAAAAGGCTTGATCCTATCTTCTCTCATGAAGTTCAAGCAGATCTGCAATCATCCGGACCAATACCTCGGAACCGGAGGGTTTGAAGAAAAAGAGAGCGGCAAATTTCAAAGGCTTCGTGAAATCTGCGAAACCATCTATGAAAAAAGAGAAAAACTCCTTGTGTTCACCCAATTCAAAGAAATGACCGAACCCCTCCATGACCTCCTGGAAAACATCTTTCATCGAAAGGGGTTGGTTCTGCATGGCAGTGTGGCCGTAGGGAAGAGGAAAAAGATTATTGAACAATTTCAAAGCCCGCACTATATTCCATTTATGGTGTTGTCCCTGAAGGCGGGCGGGATCGGTTTGAACCTGACAGAGGCAAATCATGTGGTTCATTTTGACAGGTGGTGGAACCCTGCCGTAGAAAACCAGGCAACCGACAGGGCTTTCAGAATCGGTCAGAAGAAAAATGTGGTGGTGCACAAGTTTTTGACCAAAGGAACGGTGGAAGAGAAGATTGACATCATGTTAGAGGAGAAATCCAGATTGTCTCAGGAGGTGATTGCCGACACTAATAATCGGTGGATCACTGAGATGAAAACTGATGAACTCATGGATATGTTTAAATTGTCATTATAAATTGTCATTGTAAATTCTTGGGAGATGATGATGAGTTATTGGAGATATCCCCGTTATGTAAGCGTGGCGGAAAAGAGGGCAAAGGCCGCAAAAAAGCTCAAACAGTTGAAAAAGAAAACCCCCCATATCAACCCGATTGCGATCGAAGGCACGGCCATTGCCCGCACTTGGTGGGGAAAGGCCTGGAACCGCAACCTGGAATCCTACGCAGACTACAGTAACCGTATTGGCAGGGGGCGCAGCTACGTCCGCCATGGAGCGGTTCTTGACCTCCAAATCCACTCAGGAAAGGTTGAATCCCTGGTTCAGGGGTCCCGATCAAAACCCTATTCCGTACATATCCGGATCAAGGCCATGGGCAAAAAAAACTGGAAGGAGATCAAGACCGCCTCTGAAGGAAAACTGGATTCATTGCAGGAGTTTTTAGCGGGAAAATTTCCAAAGGCCTTAGGGGAGATCTTCACGACCCAGGGCAAGGGGCTTTTTCCTTCCCCAAAAGATATTGATTTTGACTGCTCCTGCCCGGACTGGGCCTCCATGTGCAAACATGTGGCCGCGACTCTCTACGGGATCGGTGCCAGGCTCGACCAGGACCCGGGACTTTTTTTCAAACTCAGAAAGGTAAAAATGAAAGACCTCGTTACAGAGGCGGTGGAGGAAAAGACCCGAAAATTGCTCAAAAAGGCCCGAAAGAAAACCGCAAGGGTCATTGATGATTCGGATCTTGCGGATGTGTTCGGCATCGATATGGAAAGCCCTATGGAGCCCGAAAAGAAAAGAAAGAAGAGAGGGAAAAAGGAAGGGGGGACGAAAAAACCGCCAAAACCCGCGTCAAAGAAGGTCAAAGCCTTGACTAAAAAAGCCGGGAAAAAAGTCACCCCAAAAAAGACCTCGCCAGGGACAAAAAAGCCCAAGACGGCATTTGAAACGGTGGTGGGGATTGTGAGGAGAAGCAGAAAAGGCGTTACAGTTGCCACGATCAGGGAAAAAACCGGGTTTGGCGAAACCCAGGTCAGAAACACCATCTACCGGGCCAGGCAACAGGGAAAGATCAAGAACAAGGAAAGGGGGGTTTATATATCTGCCTAACGCCTGGTAATTTCGGGCAGATGAATGCGATCCGAGATGCCCGGTCAATGGCACCCTTAGGGCTCGCTCAAAAATAACATGAGGTTCTGTTTTTGTTGCAAAATCAGGAAAAATAGACCACATAGGGTATTCAAGATAACAAAACAACTCAGGTGAGAAACAGGAGATGAAAAGATGATATTAAATCCTAAAGAAAATCAATATGAATACTTAGATGAAAAATCCAGGTCGATCATGCTGAAAACCATTGAATTCTTCGAAACCAAAGGGAAGGTAAAGCTCAAGTCCGACTATGAAGGGCGGGTGTGGTACGCGGACTTTATCGAGTTCCTTAAAAGGGAAAAAGTGTTTGCCACCCTTCTCACGCCTTCGGCTTACGGAGAGGAGGGGTGCCGCTGGGACACCTATAGAAACTGCGCGTTTAATGAAATCTTAGGCTTTTACGGCCTGCCGTACTGGTACACCTGGCAAGTGACCATTCTCGGGCTGGGCCCCATATGGATGGGAAGCAACGAGGCGGTGAAAACAAAAACGGCCCGACTGCTCCAGGAGGGCGGGATTTTTGCCTTTGGGCTCTCTGAAAAAGCGCACGGGGCCGATCTTTACTCCAGCGAAATGGCCCTGACGCCTCTAACGGAGGGTAGGTATGTCGCCGACGGAGGCAAATACTATATCGGGAACGCAAATGAGGCAGCCCTGGTATCGACCTTCGGCAAGGATACGGAAACCGATGAATACGTGTTTTTTGTTGTTGATTCCAAGCATGAAAATTTTGAGTTGGTGAAAAATGTTGTGAACTCGCAAAACTATGTTGCCGAGTATGCACTGCAGGGATATCCCGTAACCGAAGCGGAGATTCTCTCCAGAGGACAGGATGCATGGGATTCAGCCCTCAACACCATAAATGTTGGAAAGTACAATCTGGGTTGGGCATCCATCGGCATCTGCACGCATGCATTGCACGAGGCCATCACCCACGCTTCCAACCGGATTCTCTATAACAAGCGAGTCACCGATTTTCCCCATATACGGCAGCTGTTTGTCGATGCCTACACCCGGCTGGCGGCCATGAAGCTTTTTGCCCTGAGAAATGCGGACTATCTCCGTGCCGCCTCTTCAGAGGACAGACGCTACCTGCTTTACACGCCCTTGACCAAGATGAAGGTGACGACCCAGGGCGAAGAGGTGATCAATCTCCTGTGGGATGTGATCGCGGCAAAGGGTTTCGAGAAAGACATGTATTTCGAGATGGCCGCACAGGACATACGAGCCCTTCCGAAATTGGAGGGGACAGTGCACGTCAACATGGCCCTGATCATCAAATTTATGACCAACTACTTCTTTAATCCGGATGAATTCCCGGAAATCGCCCAAAGAAACGGCACCGAGGACGATGGTTTTCTCTTCAACCAGGGACCGACCCGCGGTTTGGGTAAAATCCGCTTTCACGATTTCAACATCGCCTACAACAGCATCGAACTGCCCAACCTGGATATATTCAAAGACCAGATCAAGGTTCTGCAGGAGTTTTTAAAGACCGCACCGCCTGAACAAAATCAGCAGCGCGACATCGATTTCCTGTTGACCCTGGGAGAGCTGTTCACCCTGGTGGCTTACGGACAATTGATCATCGAAAACTCTAAAATTTATCAGGTTGAGGATGAATTTCTCGACCAGATTTTTGACTTCATGATCCGCGATTTTTCAAAGTTTGCCCTTCAGCTCTATTCCAAGACGAGCAGCACGGACGCCCAAATGGCGATCTGCTTGAAGATGATCAGAAAGCCGGTTAAGAATCCGGAAATGTTCAACCGGATCTGGAGCAACTATGTTGAACCGCTCAACAATGCCTATGAAATGAACCCCTAAAGTGAGCGGTTCAGGGTTCAAAGTTCAAAGGTTATAGTGTGCTGATATTCCTGACGGGTGGCGGCAAGGCAGTATAAAGATAGTGAAATAATTGAGTGGTGGAGGTCTGTATTCAGATTTGGGGTCTGATCAGCAAGGCTTTTCTGTTACCTTCTTTGCCGGGCAGGGTCTCTCTTTTGAATCCGAGCTGTTTCGCGGTAGCCACGGTCTGTTTAAAACTATCCAGGGAGACGTGGCCTTTGGGTTCCACAACAAGGAGTTTGCCCCCGGGCTTGAGGGCCTTCCATATTTGAGCAAAGAATGCGCCCTGGTCAGGAATTTCGTGGACCAGGTGGATAGCAGCAGCAAAATCCACCTCACCTGAAAGGTCCTCGACACCCAGGCCCTCAGCTCCAGTCTGACGAAGCTCTATCCTGTCTGAAAGCCCTGCCCTGCTGGCCCTGCGGCCAAGGACAGAGAGCATCTTACCCTGTAGCTCCACTGCCACCACACGACCCTCCGGCCCTACCATACGGGCTAAAGCCAGGGTGAAATAGCCCATGCCGCAGCCTGGTTCAAGAACAACCATCCCATCCCGAACAAACTGTCCGAGCATCTTATCAGGGTTTTCAACCAGCTTCCTTAAGGGATTCAGCAGCAGGTATCCCAACCAGGGAGGACAAACGTGCTCTACCATAAACGTTACCCCGTTTGATTAATAAAACCTCTTAACATGGTCACAAATGAGACCCATCAGGTATACCAGACAGGCAAAAAACAGAATGAGGTGGCATAAAATTCCTAAAGCCGAGGTGGAATTGCGCCTTGGAGGTATGCTGGACGCCAAGATTACTATCGTTGCTATCCCGGTATAACTGTTGTAAACAGCCATTAACGCTGTTGACCGCCTGCCACCTGTTGCCTGCTATCCTCCGCCCTTTGCCTGTTGCTATAAGGCGCTTCTAAATTTCCTTACTATCTGAACAAAACTTTCCACTTTAATTACAGCATGTTTGGCCATCATATCGAAGTGCGCATCCGCATGTACGATGATAGATCCGGATTGCAAGGCACACGCAGCGATTAAAATGTCAGTATGGGGAACCGTAACGCCCTTTCGCCTGAGGTTAAAACCTAACTCACATGCTTTTTGCCATATAGATTCATCCGATTCTATTAGATCCAGAGCATTGAACCTGTCCTTAAGACGTTGGAATTCTTTTTTTGTCCTGGCGCCGCTGATGATTTCCAAATTTATTATGCCGGTCGTAACAACCGGATTATTCTTCAGCAAGAGATCTATACGGTTTTTTACCTCTGGTACAAAATCCCTCTTTAAAGCAAAAAGCCAGGCAGATGTGTCTATCAGGAATGAATTATCCGGCATTTCTGAACCTTTCCAACTCCTCCGGAGTCAAATCAATATCAAAGGTACCCAACTCTTTTCGCAATTTCTCTCTGGTGTGCTGGCGAACCAGGGATAACAGTGCAACCTCAATGGTCTCTTTCTTGGTCCTTGTTCCTACGGCCTCTGCGGCGGCTTTCAATAAATCGTCATCAATCAATACCGTCGTTTTTCTCATATGCGCCCCCTCTAACCATACATTGGGTATGGTTAACCAATACATATTGAAGTACGGTTTGTCAATTAACAAATTATGGCAGATCGATCGCTTGATCTCTCCATTCTGTCTTTCTTATAAAAACAAAGAAATGATAAACCCAATCAACAGTCAACAATCATAAATCCAAGGATCATCAATCCAAAGCCTTTCCCATCGCCTCCGCCAGTTCCTTCATCATAAACGGCTTCGCCATGGCGGCACAAAAACCGTATTCCCTGAAATCGGTCAAGATCGAATCAGTGCAATAGCCGGTGGCAACGATCGCCCTTATCTCAGGGTCAATTTCAAGGAGCCTCTTCACGGCCTCTATACCACCCATGCCGAACTTATTGGTCAAATCAAGGATAACCGCATCATAAGTTTTCCCTGATTCCATAGCGTCTCTATACATCTTGATCGCCTCGGCGCCATCCACGGCGAGTTCCACCTCATAGCCCATATATCTGAGCATTGCAGCAGTGACATCTCGCACCATCTCCTCATCGTCCATAACGAGAATCTTTTGGATTGATGATTGTTGATTGTTGATTGTCGATTGATGTTTGGTCATCTGCCTAATCACGCTTGGCGCTTGGTTCTTGCTGTTTTTCTTGTCACAGAGACCCAGAGGCACAGAGGAAGAGAAAAAGATTTTGAATGAAGACCTTTCTTCCTACAACAATATTTAATTGTCAATAGTCAATATTCAATCCCCAACACTCCCCCGAAAAAAGCGGGATCTTCGACAATACTCTCACCGAGCCGTAGGGTCTACCCTACAGGCTGGAGGCGGAGCTGGAGGCCACCACTCCAGTGCTCCAGTACGCCCATAATTCTATGGCTGAGATCATCAGCAGTGGGAGGCCATCAATTTCAAACGTCATTTTTCATTTTCATCAAGATCCAGAAGGCCAGCATTCAAAAGTTTTTTTGCGATTGCATAAATGTCTTTTTTGTCGCCTTCCCTTCTGATCCCCACCGCAAGAACATAAATGGTTACGGTTTTCTCCTCGATTCTGTAAATAATCCTGTATCTCTTAAAAACATGTACGGAGCAGAATCCCGTCAGATCCTTTACCAGTCTTTTCCCCTGCTTTTCAGGTTCATCAGATAACTTTTCAATTCGATCTAAGACCCTGCGCTGGATTTTCTTGTCGGCGATTTTATCTATCAAATTAAGAAAGGTATCTGTGATGAGAATCCCGTATTTCAAAGCCCCAACCTCTCATAGGCTTCCGATAGTGAATGGGTCCTTCCAGCTTTGACGTCTTTTACACCTTTTTTTAAATTATTCATGAGCTCGCGATCGGATAAGACCTCTAAAGTTTCGAGCAAGCCCTCGTACATTTCCCAACTCATGACTGCCATGACCTCTCTATTTCTTCTTGTAACAGCGATGATCTGATCTTTTGCAGCCTGATCCGGGAGCTTCATGAATTTATTTCTGGCTTCAGTTATGGGTATGGTTTGCATCAATTCATCCTCCACTAAAAAAATGTATAGAAAAAACGTACATTCATCTGTACATAGAAATGGACATCATGTCAATCGGTTTCTTTTTTGACAGGCTATGCGGGGTGGCCAACCTCCTTATCTCTATAGCATAAAGGCCGGCACACGCAGGACCGACGGGTCTGAAAAATCGAATGTAGCTGTTTTTCTTGCCACAGAGGCTCAGAGACACAGAGGGAAATAAAAGGGTTTTAAAAACCCCTAAATGCTGTCATCAGGGCCTTCCAATTCAGGACGCTGCAGAAGTCCCGTGTTGGCTTGATGTTTTTTCCCGCTTTAAAGGAAGGTCCTTTTGCCTAAAATGATTTTCTCCGTGCCTCTGCGCCTCTGTGGCTATTTTTTTAACCGCACAGGTCGAAATTTTGTTGGCATAAATCGCACAAAAAATCAAAAGAGGCCAAACTCCAAAATCTTACGCTGTAGTGTTAATCTATAATGTCTTTTTTAATCTTCTCAAATTCCTCTCTTGCGATTTCGCCCTTCGCGTAGCGCTTTTTCAGTATGTCCAGCGCCGTTTCGGGATTATTTTTTCGGCCGGAATAGCTCTCATGATCCTGCCAGGGAGGCCTGAAGCCGCCACGCCTGAAAAACACGTAAAGTACAATTATCATCACTGTGATCATTATGATGGGAAAGATCCACATCCCACCCCACCAGCAATATCCAGGTCCCATATGAAATCCTCTTTTTAAGTAGCTTATTAAGTCCTGCTGTTTTTCTTGCCACAGAGGCACAGAGAAAGAAAAAAAGATTTTGAACTAAGACCTTTTTTCCCCTAAATTGTTTTGGCCCGCGTCCCCGTCCCTATATTATTTGTTTAGTTGAATTTTCCTTTACCTTTCCGAATATCCCTGATCCAGAAAGGCATGAATTCGTCAACAAAAATATATCGATTGTCAAGGGCCCTGGCAAGGATTCCCTTTTTCAACAGGGAATCCAGGGATGCCTTAATGGATGATGAAGGCCCGATGCCATGAGACATCTGGAAATCCCTTGAAAAAATCAACCCATGAGGATCGTCGCTCAACGCAATCAGAAGATTCTTCTGGGATTTTGTTGCAGACTGCCAGATCATTTCATAATGCGGCGAGTCCTGTCTGGCAATGATCAGCGGGAGGCTTTGTATCACATCGGCAGTTATTGTCTTGGATTCAACTGCGGTTTCCCACATGGTGTTGCAAAGTCTTTGAATGTTGTACGGAACGTCTTTTCCCAAGGCAAAAATCCCTTCCAGATCTTCATTTCGGATCACATAACCCCCTTTTTCAAGCCATCCCAGGATGAAGCGGCTGTAGGATTCTCGCTTGATAGACCCCAATTCCATGATTCGACCCAGTTTATAAAAAGGCCGTGTTTTGTCTTGAATCATGGCCAACATCATGGACTGTTCAGAGCCTGAGAAAATGTAGGCGATATGGGAATGCTTCTGTATTTCCGACCGCATGGCTTTTTCTATGGTGCGGCCGTCGTATTTTTCAATATCCGAAAACTCATCGATCATGACGACCAGTCTCTTTTTCTTTTTGGCTGCCAGGTTTTGAGCCTGATTCATCCCTTCAATCAATGCGGATAGAGGATCTTTCTCCTCAGCAGAAATTTCCAGGCTTGCAGTGATATTTCCGTCCGGATCCATTCCCAACTTGGGGTGTAATCTACGAAAGCCGGAAAAAAACTTGAGCAGACGATCTGAATTGGATTCAAGGGCTTTGGCGGAAAAAGTCGCCATGGCGCCGGCAAAGTGCCGAAGATCGGGAAAGGCGTTTAGGTCCAGATAGGTCCAGGCAATGCCGCTTTCCTCCAGGTGCTTGCCCAGATTATACAGCAGACATGTTTTCCCAAACCGTCTGGGGGAAACCAGAAACACGCGATTGATGTTCTCCATCTCCCGTTTCAAATCACGGATTTCCACAGTTCGATCAGCAAAGTAGGTCCCGGTGACAATGCCCCCGTATCGGAACGGATTTTCCATCATTGGCCTTAGTGCGTTTTTTACGGTTCGTTAATTACGAATCGCCATAAACGTACTTACATTTAAGCTGTTTGTCAAGTGTGTAAAGTGAGACGCCCCCGTCACCCCATGTCCCACAAAAACCTCATTCATTCGTTCAAGTTCAGCGTTTTTCTCTCTACATCATAAAGGCTGGAACACGCAGGATCGATGGGTCTGAAAAATCGAATGTAGCTGTTTTTCTTGCCACAGAGGCACAGAGGCAGAGAAAAAGGTTTTGAATGAAGATCTTTCTTACCCTAAATTGTTTTCGCCTGAGTTTTCATTTTTCCTTCACAATATTCAATAGTCAATCCCCAAACCGGATAAACCGAAAAACAAAAGGTCTCACGCAAAGGCGCAAAGAAAACCTACAGGCTATTAGCAACTCGAAAAACCAGGATCTTCGACACCACTCCACCACTCCAGTACCTAATACCCACTACCCACTACCCAATACCTAATCCCTAATCCCCGTTACCCAGCATCCAAAACGCTCCGAACCGTCTCTGCTATAGTCCGTCTTAGGATAGGCTTCATGACAAAAGCCTTAATTCCTATCTCCTTTGCCTTCTTTTCTGAGACCAGTCTGCTGTGTCCGGTGCACAGGATAATCGGGATATCAGGCCTGATTTTCATAAGTTCTTGGGCCAGTTTATTGTCCAAGCCGCAAACGGACTTGAAAATACCCTGATAAGCGCGTTACAAATAAGGATAGGATGAGAGAGAGAGAGAGAGAGCAAGTTTTGCGCCATCGGGCTATCGAACATGGTTGCGCTCCTTATGAAGCGTTGTTTTGATCGGGAATTGCTACCTTAAATTAGGTATTGTCTCCGTAACCCAGTCTTCTGTCAAGCAAAAAACGATTTGACTCAGGAAAATGGCATGTGGCTGAAATTCGAGTTGAAGTGCTTTCTTGAGACAGCGTTCGGAGATACATCGCCTGTTCGGCCGGAAATTATCCTTGACAGAATCCCACCATCCCCTGTAAAGCCAATTGACCCTGAAAGAGCCTTGTGTCTCTCACAGAGTGCACAGAGTCACAGAGTTTTTTGACCAAAATCCTTGAGGGGAGAATTCTGGTCAAACGTTCATGGATTGTCCTTA
>Ga0307929_1002038_pt1 | contig 13834 bp, 10 predicted proteins | sample AceLakmetage1330_FD_203160 | JGI IMG/M metagenome (GOLD analysis project Ga0307929, IMG submission 203160) | Saline water microbial communities from Ace Lake, Antarctica - #1330 | ecosystem: Environmental > Aquatic > Non-marine Saline and Alkaline > Saline | place: Antarctica: Ace Lake...
GTTCCCCCCTCACGTTTGCGATTCCCTGCCTTTCATCTATAGGCCAACACCCCCCCCTCATTTTCATGGATATGATTTTATGATGGGTTTCTGTTGATCTGGTTGCCCCTCGATATTTCCAGGGATGCCCGGCAGGGGGAAGAATAGTTCTCCATACATTTTACACATTCCTGATCAACACAAAACCAATACCAATGTTCAGCTTTGGGGTAGTGGGTAGAGTCTTGCCCAACCCTTCCCATGACAAACCCGAAGATTCATCCATAGTTTGGTCCAGGCCCGGGCGTTGCCGTTTTCCAGTGGTCCTGCTCACGGCCTGCCCAATTTCAGCAGTTCTAAACAATTTATATGCGTCTGACCTTGTCTTTGCATGTTTTTGCTGATTATAACGGTTTTGGGGGTCAAGGAATGATTCCAAATTTTTCTTGATTTATGGGGTTATCAGAGTCTCATTAAGGGAAAAAATGAGCCTCCGCAGGGTGATTCCCTTGGGATCTGCACCCCAAGAACTCCCAAATCGAACAAAACACAAAAAACTTGGATCTGTAAATAATCCAGGGATAACGTAGTTTTCTTTTCAGAGAAGAGGGTCTCAGCCCACTAATCATGAGACTTTACAGTCTTGAATTTTGTGGAAAATATTCTCATCCCTGAAATATTTACAGACCCCAAAATTTGAATTGATAATTCCAAATAGTTATCACCCTCCCCAAATCCGTTATAATCAGAAATTGTTACCAACTGACAGCCAACGCTATGAATACTCTTGACATCTGCAAGCCACGAGTCTATATAAATATGTTACAATGCATATTATTAAAACATTTCAACAACTCACCCGGGAGTGAAAAATAAACTTGAATTGATACAGGCCCTGAAAGAGAAGCCAGCTCAATAAAAAAAGGAATCTGCCCTGATGTTATCTCCAAAAAAAATTATGACCGTAACGAGTATACTCTTTTTACTGTGTATGTTTCCATATTTCAGCTATGGGAAATGTGAGAATAACAGATGTTTCGTTCCAGGTGAACTGGTTATTAAATATAAAGATAGTGCCATGGCACTCTCTTTCCAGGAGAAAGGAGCCAGTAGGCAACGCTCCCAGGTCGTTGATTCACTCAAGGCCCTGGGAGCCCGATTTGGTGCCCGTGAATCAAAGTCAATTTTCAAAGGCAAGAAAAAAATAGTTAAAAGAACCATGTCTGCGGCAGTTTCGACGACATTTGATACCTTTGACCCGACGCGTTACGAGAAAATAATTTTCCCCCCTGAAGTGAATCTTGATGAAGTCATTGCGGCCTACAAAGAAGACCCCAACATTGAATTTGCAGAACCCAATTATTTCCGAAACCCCATCGGAGAGGTCCCTTCCCCGGACAATAACATTAAAGAGAGTGCCTCTGATGCGCCGACAAAGGGCATCCTTTCATTGCCTGACGACACCACGGACCCGGAATATCATCGCGGCTGGCATCTGGATACCATCAACGCCCCCCAGGCATGGCAGTTTCTGGAAGACCACGGTATCAACCCCGGTGGCAGCAGGGATGTGATCATTGCCATCATTGATACAGGTGTGGATTACACCCACCCCGATCTTGGCGGCAACATGTGGATCAACACTGGAGAAATCCCAGGAGATGGCCAGGATAACGACGGCAACGGCTTTATCGACGACATTTATGGCGTAAACGTGGTTGCAGGAACCGGAGATCCAGATGACAATCACGGCCATGGCACCCATGTGGCCGGCATTGCAGCGGCCCAGGCCAACAACGGTGCCGGCAGTGTAGGGGTGGCCTTTAACTCCCAGATCATGGCCATCAAGGCGGCACAGTACAGCGGAGTGCTGACCACCACGGACATTGCCCAGGGAATCCTATATGCCGTTGAAAAAGGGGCAGATGTCATCAACATGAGCTTTGGCGGTTATTTCCAGTCACAGATCGAAGAGGATGCGTTGAGCGTTGCCTTTGGGCAGGCCGTGCTGGTGGCGGCTGCAGGAAATGATGCAAAAAACAATGAAGTCATCTGCAATATTCCCGCCAGCGCCATGTACCCGGCCGCCTATCCCTGGGTATTGGGAGTGATGGCTTCTGGCCAGTCCCCCGATTTATACGGAGACTGGTTGGCAAGCTTTTCAAACCGGGATATCATTCCGGAAAATTCCATTGAATACAACCTCATGGCCCCGGGATCCGGTATATACAGTACTCTGCCGGGGAATCAATACGCCGCCTGGAGCGGCACCTCCATGTCAACGCCGGTGGTGGCAGGCATGGCAGCCCTGGTACGCTCTTATTTTTCCGATAAGGATATGTACTCCTCCCGTTTTATCATGGGGCAAATAGCCCCCACTGGTCCCATCCTTCAGGGCTATACACCGCCATGCGCCCCACCCATTTCATATCACATGGCCGATGCATATGCCGCCCTTGCCACCACTCCCAAGCCCAAACTTACCACCCTGGATCACTGGGTGTTTGATGATCCAGAGACAAACGCCACCAATGACGCTGATGGCCGGGTGGATGCCGGAGAAACCGTTGATCTGGCAATCACCATCCGGAACCACTGGGGTAAAGCCAACAATGTCCAGGTAACACTGCGAGCATGGAACGAGTTGTCTGCAGAGGATGACCCCTATGTAACCCTTGATATTCCCACGGTGGATTACGGCGCAGTGGGATCCTTCAACATTGATGACAACGGTTTTATCTACGATGATAACAGCGAAATTATCGGGGTGGAGCATCCGTTCCGATTTACGGTTTCACCTGACTGCCCCAACAACCATGTCATCCCCATCCATATCTCCATGACCGCCAATAATGGATTTGATGCAGGTGACCCGGGCAACCCATATACCTTTACCAGTAGTTTCAAGCTGGTGGTCCAGAGGGGCGTGGAGCTGCCGCGATTCATCGCCCAGGACATGACCCTCACCAGTGAGAATTATTACATTGTCCCGGATTCAACCCTTGTTAACGAAGGGGTGACGTTGACCATTCAGGAAGGCACCCAGATTCAGTTCTGGAGCTCAGAAGCTGAAGATCCATACAGCACTCAGCCTGATGCCAAGATTGTGGTGGCCGGAACACTTCTATCCCGGGGAACGGCGGAGAATCCGGTGAAGATGTTCCCCTCTTCTCTACATCCTGACCGGTTTGTGGTGATTCAGGCCGATTCCGGCGGTGTCATTGATCTTCAGTACGCCCGGGTGACCAACCCCTATATCGAAGGGGCAGAGGTTTTCGATCACTGCTATTTTGATCAGGATAGTGACGTACTTCAGCTTTGGAGGAGTTCCGATGAGCGGTGGATTGATTCCAATCCACCGATGGTTCTCGCCGCTTCTATAAATTATTCAATATTTCATAAATTAGGGACCTCGAGATATATAGATCAAGATTATTATGCCTTCGATATATTTGAGACCCAAAACATTCGCCACTCTCTCTTTGACTCGTGTCGTGTTGAAATTAAAACTGATTACTTTTATGGCAATGCATTGCTGAAAAACTACAAGCTGTTCTGGGATCAATGGGGAAACCGTCTCTACGGAATCTCAAAAATCATAAGCTGGGGGCCTGCCGTTGACAGCCAAATCTCCCTACGCGGTGTTTTTAGCCAGATGGAAAATGGCAGGACATATTGGCTGGCCAGCCCGTATTTCATCTCCGTAGGAGACACTTCCGGTTGGAACTTCCATGATACATCCCAAAAAATTAAATTTCTCCTGTCAGAGTCTTTTGCTAACACCTACGGTGGACATATCTGTGCCATCAACGACGAAACAGAAAACACATTTGTTCGAAATTTTCTACAAAGCAATCAAAATGAGATATCTTTTAATGAATTATACCCTGATCTGGAATGGTACAAATATTCCAATTTCCCAGTGATTGGTTTGGTGGATTTTGATTCACCTGGTGATTTCCAGTGGACCAGTGGGGAATCGTTGAGCTACACAAACTGGCGATCGGACAACCCAAGCAATCCCGGTGACGATACCGTACAAACCATTTTTGATGGCTACAGTGGAGAGTGGTACCAAGGGGGAGATGAATTCAATTCCACCCCTATTCTAATGGAAATCCCAAATGCCTGGACCCAGGCACAGATCGATGAAGTTCATGAAGAGAAACTCCTTGAAGCATTGAGCAATGACAACCGTTTTAAAAACAATGCAATATTGAATTGCTGGCAGGACCCAGACCCAGCCCACTGGCTCAATCTTGAGGTTTCCCAAACCAGCAATGTCGCCTCCAACTGGTACACCGCCATCACAGATAACTACTGGGGCACCCAGTCCACAACCCTCATTGATACCGCCATCAAGGATTTCCAGGACGATTTTGTCCGTCCCCAGGTGATCTATCAGCCGATACTGACCACGCCACCGGAAGACTGTTATCCCTTTGTCACCGATGTGGTTATCTCCATTGAAGGAGACCCAGACGTCAGTGTCGTGGGCGCCGAGGCCATGACCTTCCACGTATCGTTCAATCGGGACATGGACACAGACATCGCCCCCCAAGTCTCCTTTGGTCCGGATTTGCCGGAAACCGATTATACTGTTCATCCCATCCAGGGCGGCTGGGTGGATCCCCGCAACTGGCAGGGCACCTTTAACATAACTCCGGTAACCGGCGACGGATACCAGTTTATCAGGGTGGCAAGCGCTGTTGCCGCAGATGATCCCTGGCTGGTGACCGGGGACGATTCCGAACGATTCCGGTTCGAAATCATCACATCAGGCACGGAATCCATGAATCTCCAGGCCACCGGCGGAGAAGGATTTGTAGACCTCATGTGGTCCCAGGACGACTTTGAGCTTCTTTCCGGTTTTCAGATGTACCGGTCCACCACAATAGACGGCACCTACAACCGGATCAGCCCGTCAATCATCTCTCCTGAAATACGGACCTACCGTGACATGGATGTCCAGCCCGGACAATCCTATTTTTACAAATTCACCATTGTTAAAAGTGATATGACAGAATCGGATTTCTCCAATGTGGCCACAGCCACCCCCACTGATACCATATCTCCTGTCATCACCCACACCCCCATCACCACAGCAGCTACCGGGCTGGCCCTCACCCTCACGGCAGATGTCACCGACAATGTGGGGGTGCAGCAGGTGCTTCTCTATTACCGCCACATTGGGGAAACAGATTACCTGTTAAAACAGATGGTCAATACCATCGACACCCGTTTTGCAGCCTCCATAGAGGGGTCCTATCTGGTCTCTCCGGGCATTGAATATTACCTGGAAGCCTCGGATGGCATCAGCGCCGTGCGCTCCGGTCGACCGGAATTTCCCCGTCAGATCATGGTGGTTGATCAACCCGTCATTACAGCGGTCAACCCGGCTAACGGTCCTTCTTCGGGGGGGACGATGGTAACCCTTGCAGGATCCAATTTTAAAGCCAGTGCCGCCGTCACGTTTGGTGGCGCCTCCGCCGCATCGATTACGGTTGTCAGTTCCAATCAAATCACCTGCACCACACCGGCCCATTTCCCGGAGACAGTGGATGTAAGGGTGACTAATCCCGATGACCAGTATGGAATGCTTCTGCAAAGCTTTACTTTCCAAAGCGACGTGGTCAGCATGGGCATTCCAGATACAAGCGGTGGGCAGAATGAAATTGTCCACATTCCCATCAATATAGCCAATGTAGAAGGGCTTGCAGCGGCAAGCCTCACCACCCAATTTGATCCGGCAATACTGCAGGCAGTGGAAGCAGAGGCAGGCACCCTCACACCCGGCTGGTCAATCAGTGCAAATACCACCACCCCGGGGCAGGTGCGTATCTCCATGGCAAGTTCCGGAGGGGCGGCAAGTGGTTCAGGAACCCTTGCCGTTTTAACCTTTGAAATCATCGGGGCACCCGCAACCCAGACCGCACTTCAATTGTCTGGTGTATCCCTGAATGACGGTGCCATCCCCGTGGAAATCAGTGACGGATCCATTGGTGTAAACCAGGTGTTTGACGTTTCTGGAGCGGTACAGTTCTGGAATGGTGCTGCAGGCGTTCCCGGCACATTGATGACCACCGTAGGAGAACGAATTTATACTGCATTGAGTGATGAAACCGGCGTTTATTCCGTAACGGGACTGCCAAGTGACACCTACACTGTGACTCCTTCAAAATCAGATAACACCGATGGTATAAGCGCCTATGATGCCTCCCTGGCCCTCCAGCATGATGCGGGAATCATCACACTTTCCGGCTCCGCTGCCATTGCCGGTGATGTCAACAAAAATGAAAGCATCACCGCCATGGATGCCTATTACATCCTTCAAAGATCCGTGGGACTCATCGATTTACCTTTTAATGGCGCGGGTATTGTCTGGCAGTTTGATCCAATGGAAAGGAACTACCCGGCCCTTTCGGAAAATAAGTCAAATGAAAATTATTCTGCCATCCTGATTGGTGATATTTCCGGCAACTGGAACAGTCCTGGATCTTTATCCTTCATTGAAGGAGAAGGCACTGCACCACTTTTGGGCGGTCAGGTGTCCCTTTCCCTTCCCAATGTACAGGTACGACCCAACGGACAAACCACCCTGTCAGCCCTGCTGGAAAATGGTTCGGAAACCTTCACCAGTGCCAATATAGAGATCACCTACGATTCTTCTGTTGTATCGTTTGTCTCAGTAACAAAAGGTGAAATGATCTCCGCATGGAATCTGGCAGAAAACCACAAAACACCTGGTCTTATTCAAATAGGACTTGCCGGGGCCATAGCTGTAGACAGTGATGGTGAGCTGTTTAGGCTTACCTTCAGCGCCCTTGGCGATAATGGAAATAAGACAGACTTGTCATTTGCAGGATGCAGCATTGACGAGGGACAGATAACTCCCGTGTTGAATAACGGAGCCCTTGAAATTTTACTGTTACAAGGGGACATTAATGGTGACTGCATCATTGATCTTACCGATGTGATCCTCACCCTGAAACTAATGACAGATAACCCTGCCGGTGAGGAAATCTACAACGATGCGTCTTTATCCGCTAACGGGAAGATCGGATCGGTGGACGTCATCCATCAACTACAGGTGATTGGGGAGACGGAAAATTAAATCCATCAGAGTATCCAATTTTTGATAGTCTTGGGCACTGGTACCCTTGAATAGGTAGTGAAAAATAGGCATCCTTGTTGCTTTCATGGTATGACTTGCGACCTTTACACTTCTTGGTTTTGGCTCTTATCCGGTCCCGTGATGCCTTCAATTTCAGCACCAGCATGGTTTTATCATATTTTGTGATGGCCCCCAAGACTTGACGGACAAGTTTTTTTGTTGGGTCATCTTTTAATAAATCGCCATCGGTAGCGGAGAGAACAGAAACACCATACTTTTTCAGATTATGTAAAAGGTTTTCTTGAAGCATAAGAGCCCTGGCCAGTCGATTAATGAGTTCAATGATAACTGTATGTACATCACCTTGTTGAGCATACACATAAAATGGCCAACCTAGTGCATTGTCATCACTTAATTTTGGGGTTGCCGATTTTTAAGGATGCCGTGGTGTAACACTTTGCGGTATGTACAATCCTAAATTTTAGCCTTGACCATGCACTAGGGCAAAATGTCAACAACAAACCCAATACGGGCATAACCGGGCAGGAGGTAATGAGTATTTCCAGGAAAGCCCCTGGGAAAGAAGGTCTCCAGAGCAATGATTGATAATAATAAAGCCCCGGTCCTTCAGGGAAAATATTATAAAGCGATTTGGCCTTAATGCCTCTGCAATGATGACACCATCTCCATAAATTTATCCGTTTTGGGAACTCCCCCCCCATCTATTTCGACCAACAACCAGCAATTTATATGTAAGAAATTATCCATAGATGATATTTTGGGTTTTTATTTTCGCATGCATGCTTTATATTGACAAAATGACTTGATTCTCTGGAAAATGACAGCATTGATAATCTTTGGAATGGGGTATATGATGCCTGCAATCACAGCAAAGGAAAAACAAATATGGTGGTGAAAAATAATAACGGATTTACCTTGATAGAACTAATGGTGGTGGTGGTTATTCTGGGTATTCTGGCCGGAATGATTGTCCCCAAATTGATGGGACGCACCGATGAGGCAAAACAGGTCAAGGCCCGCACTGACATCGTTGCCATGGAGACGGGGTTAAAGCTGTACAGACTGGATAACGGTAACTATCCCACAACAGAACAGGGTCTTCTGGCCCTGGTGGAACGCCCTGAAAGTGAGCCAATCCCCACGAAATGGCCCACGGGCGGATATCTTGAAAAGGGAAAGGTTCCCAAAGATCCCTGGGGCCGGGAATATCTTTATCTTTCCCCCGGGATGAGTGGAGAGTATGATATCATCTCCTATGGGGCTGATGGGGCCCCCGGTGGGGCGGACAAAGATTTGGATATCAATAGTTGGGAAATTGAGTGAGTAGAAACAACCAGGGGTTCACCCTTATTGAATTGGTAGCGGTGATGGCCGTGATGGGCATTGTTCTTTTTTTTACCCTGCCACGGTTTGATGCCTTTAATCCCTTTGGGGCATCCATGACACCCACCGGGAAGTTGTTGCTGCTCATTGAACAACTTAAGTCCCAGGCCCTTGAAACCCAACAGGACTATTTGCTGAAAATTGATACTGCAACGGGCCAGGTGTGGGTCACGTCTCCTGCGCTTGTACCCGGGACCGAGGATACGCCGGAAAAGGAGTCATCTCCAGAGCCTCTGATTTCATTTTCAGAGGATTCCGCCATTGAGGATGTGAAAATTGCATCAAGGACAATGGATGATGAGGGGGATGGGGATGAGATTACCATTCGGTTCAGTGGGAATGGCTATTCTGACCAGGCCTTTATTTATATCCAGGAAGATGATCGGGAGCTCACCGTGGCCATATCGCCTTTTCTGCCCCGGGCACAGCTTTTGGAGGGACATGTTTCCTGTGGAGAGTAGCGGAAAAAACAATGAGGGGTTCACCCTGCTTGAAATCATGGTCAGTATTTCCATCATTGCCATTGTGCTGGTATCCCTGTTCCGCATGCACGCCTCCACCATTCGATTGGCGGAAAAGGTGAAATTCAACGCCGTGGCCACCAGCCTTGCCCAGAAAAAAATTACGGAAATTTGCATGGATATAGAAGATGCCAGCGATGCCAACGGAGATTTTGGAGATGAATTCCCCGGCTATTCATGGGAGAGCCACATGGGTGATATGACGGTGTTTGATGAAAACATGATCTCTGAAAAACAGGCGGAAAATATGAAACGTATTGATCTGAGCATTTCCCTGGGGAACAGGCAAATTTTTACCCTGCGAACCTGGGTTTATGATGATAGTGATTCATGAACTGTTACCCTTCCTATGATTACAAAAAAAGTATGCATTTTTTTTGGGCCCTCCCCCCAGAAAGTGGTGAACGGCCATGGAAAAAATCAAATGCTTGGGGATACCCATGGGTTCCGTTTCGTCGCCAGAGGATTTTTCCATGGCCCTGTAGGGATTTTTGCTCCGTATTCCTTCGATGTGATGCCATGACCAATAAGGGGTTTACCCTCATAGAAATCCTGGTGGCTGTGGTGATTTTTTCTATTTTAATGACCACCATTTTTTCCTCCTTTAAAGCCTTTGTCATGTCGTCTGACCATATTCAAACGGCCATTTCCAGTGATGAAACCATGGGACCTCCCTTGAAAATTATATCCCGGGACCTTATGATGGCCCATTTTTCTCTGCTCCCGGCATATGTCAAGCCCGATACCCGATCCACTCCCGACCCCTTCAGACTGGTGGGGACTCAAGATAATGTGGGGGGAGAAGCGTTTTCCCGGGTGCGGTTTGTCTCCCGGGGGCTTTTGACTGCCCAGGGGGATGAGCATCAACGCCTGGTTCAAATCATCTATTATGTGCGCGCCAATGACAATGGCGGGTTTGATCTGTGTCGTTCCGAATCCCTTCCTCCCTGGGAGGATGGGGGTGAGAATGAGTGTGATCCGCTATTGATAAGAAATATATCCGCCTTTGACTTAAGTTTTTTTAATGGAGAAAATGAGATGTTCTCCCAATGGGATTCCGATGCCGAGGCCTTTGATCATGCCACCCCCCATGCCATTGGGGTGATGATCCGATCCAAAAATGCCAATGCCCAAGAGGATACCCTGGCAGGTGATGTGATTATGACTTCCATCGTTTTGCCTGTGTGCAGGGATGCCCTGGAATGATGAGAAATCAAATGAAAAATAATCGAGGGGTGGCCCTTTTCATGACCCTTGCGTTAATTTCTGTCCTGACGGCGGCGGCCCTGGAAGTGGGACGGCGGGCCGGTAAGGCGGCCTCCCGGTCCGGTGTTGCCTTGGAGCTGTTCCAGGCCCGGCAGACGGCCTGGTCCGGTATTCAACTGGCCATGGGGATACTTGCCGCAGATGCTGAAAAAAATGACATTGACTCCCTCCAGGAGGACTGGGCAAGCCCCGAAAAACTGGCAATGGCCGTGGCGGCCCTGGAAATGCCCTTGGGGAGTCTGATCCTTTCCATCACCGATGAGCTGGGGAAAATCCAGATCAATGCCCTGGTGGACGCTTATCCCGGCAACGCCTTTAATGAAAATCAGCGACAATTGTGGGAACGCATGTTGGATCTGCTCATCTCCGGGGATAAATCCCAGGATGACCGGGACCCGTCTGAAATTATCAATTCCCTGAAGGACTGGCTGGACAGCGGAGATGACGATGCCGTCACCGGGGTGTCCGGTGCCGAAGCGGATTACTATGAAACCCTGGATCCTCCGGTGCACTGTGCCAATGCACCGCTGACAACCTTGGATGAACTTTATTTTGTCAAAGGTATTTCTGATAATTTTCTCCATTGGGGAAAGGCGGAACTTGCATCTGAACTTGGGTTTGAGATTGAGTCAGATATGGAACAAACGGGTACTGCCCTTGATTTAGGGCAGTTCTTTTCCGTCCATGGCATGGCCGACGTAGATGAAAAAAAGGGGCGCTTTTCTTTTCCCGGGACCATTAATATCAATACCGCAGGGGAGGAAGTTCTCTCGTTCATGCTTCCCACGGGCATGGAAGATGAGGCATCTGCCCTTGTGGAATTTCGGCTGGAACAGGAACCGGACAGCGATGGATTCATAAATGCCCTTGACAAGGGGTGGTATGAACAGGTTATACAGTTGTCTGGAAAAGAGAAACAGGCATTTAAAAATATTGTCACCTATTCGAGTCATTTGTTCAAGGCAACTGCTGTTGCCGATGTGAATGGACATATAGTTACATTGAACGGCATTATCAAAAGGAAAAAGCAAGAGAAAACAGGGGCATGGTCTTGCAGGCTTCTGGAACTCTCAGATAAATAGAAATGAAAGGCTATCTACTCGCACTGGAAATAAAGGATACACGGGGCCATGTTGACCTCCCCCCGTACAAGGAAGGGATCGTCGATCCGGAAAGAGGAGATACCACACCGCTTTCCTGGACGGTTTCTGCCTTGGTTTTGAAGCCCTCTGTAAAGGGTCCGGTGGTCGTCAATGCTTTGACGATGGGGATGAGTCCTTTTGTGAATAACGCTGCCGGAGACCCGGTATCCAGTCAATCCTCCCTGGAAGATGTTCTGGAAAAACTTGCACAAAGAGTGGACCTCAGCGCTTGTTCCCGGGTAGTGGTGGCCATTCCTGCCTCCATGGTCTTCTTTCGACACATGGACTTGCCCTTTAGGTCCCGGTGGAAAATCGGACAGGTGCTTCCCATGGAGCTTGATGCCGTGCTTCCCCTATCCGATGAACCCTATGTCAGTGATTTTATTTTTACGGGCCTTTCTCAATCTGACATCCATACCTTTTTGACAGCCTCCCTTTCCAAGCAAATGGTGGATGCGCTATGCAATCCCCTGGAAAAACGAGGCATCACACCGATCCTGATTTCATCGGCCGGTTATCTGGCATCCCACCTTTTTCTTGATTCCCTGCCGGGGAAGGGATTTTACCTCATGGTGGAGGTAACGCCCCATTGTTTGGTAATAAATGGGGTACTTAATGGGGGGATTGTGGGATTGAGATCCATTGTGAGGGGGCGTAACCAAAATAATGTTGGTGTGGCCATGGAGGTGGGGCGTACGCTCATGCTGTTCCGACACCGATTGGGAATTGCTCATTCCCTTTTGGGGGGTCACATTCTCTGGTCTGATGACCGGGACAAAGACCTGGAAGCCCAGCTGGAAAAAATACTTGCCGCCCCTGTTGTTTGTGAAGATTTAACCCCTGTTTCCCCAACTCTTGAAAATGGGGAAATTGTTTTTGACTCCAAGGTCCATGAATATCTCAACGCCTTTGCCGCAGCCCGGTGCAGTGGAAAACAGGGATCTCTTAATTTTTGTCGCAATAATAATGGTCAGGGTGCTTTTGTGGAAAAATACATGGCACAACTGGTAACCATGAGCCTTCTGATTCTCATCTGCTTTTTTCTGGTGGTTGCTGGGGAATATATGGAAATTCGTTCCCTTGAACGTCAGGCTGCTGACATGGATCGACAGGCGGCAGTCATCTTTAAAGAGACCTTCCCAGAAATCACCACCATCGTTAACCCCTATATGCAGATGAAGATTCAGCTACGACAGACATCGGAACAATCCGGAAGTTCCTTAAATATGGAAAATCGCTTTGCCGCTGGTAATAAAATTACGGATCTTCTTTTTGAACTTTCCAGCCGGATTCCAGATACCATTGATATAGAAATTTCTCGTTTGGTGTTCAATGATGGCCGTATGGTCCTTTCCGGGGATACAGATACGTATGACAGCGTGAACAAAATGAAAACTGCCATTGAATCCTCCCCGCTTTTTACCGATGTAAAAATAAGTAATGCCGCAGCCGACAAGAACGAAAAACGCATTCGGTTTAAATTTATTTTCCAGACCGCGGACGATAAAGAAAATTTACCCACGGATAGAAAGGCGAACTCATGAAACAGCTTTCCATACGGGAAAAAAAAATTCTCTGCCTGGCCGGATGCTTTTTGCTGATACTCTTTGCCTTTAAGGGCATATTGCTGCCAGCCATGGCGGAAAAAGAGCAGTTGGAAAAAAGGGTGGTTGCCGCTGGAAAAACTTTACAGGAGATGACGTCCATGCAGGCGCAGTATCAACGCATGGGCTTAAACGTTTCCCGGGAGATGCACACCCGAAAAACCCGTGAAAAAGGATTTACACTGTTCTCTTTTCTGGATCGACTGGCTCTGAAAAGCGGGGTCAAAGAAAATATTGTGCATATGAAACCAGATTCCCGAAAACAGGACAAAGGTGCCTACACCATTTCCATGGTAAAGGTCAAACTGGAATCCCTTTATCTAAAGGAGTTCATGGATTTTCTTTATTTCATTGAGACCTCAGACAAGGGCGTTCATATTTCCGGGGTGTCCCTGATAAAAACCGGAAAAGAAAATCAGCTGATGGATGCGGTGCTGGATGCCTGGATGCTGGTTCAGGAGGACGCTGCCTGATGGGTAAATCCGTTTTTTTCTATGTTGTTTATACCCTTGGGGCCTTTGTGTTGTTTTTATATCTACAGTTTCCCGGTGAAAAATTGGCCACGCGGTTGTCCCAAGCCTTGAATCAATCCCTGGAGTCGGTGGAAATCTCAGTGAGTGATTTGAAATGGCACCTCCCCCTGGGCCTTGCGGGGGATGCCATTGTTGTTTCCTTTCCGGATAAAAGTCGGGTTGTTTTGGATCATCTATGGTTGAAACCCATGGTGACCACTATTTTTAATGAATCTCCTGCACTTAAATTTCATATAGAGCTCTATAAAGGAACCGCGTCTGGCATACTCAA
>Ga0307929_1002039_pt1 | contig 13830 bp, 11 predicted proteins | sample AceLakmetage1330_FD_203160 | JGI IMG/M metagenome (GOLD analysis project Ga0307929, IMG submission 203160) | Saline water microbial communities from Ace Lake, Antarctica - #1330 | ecosystem: Environmental > Aquatic > Non-marine Saline and Alkaline > Saline | place: Antarctica: Ace Lake...
AACAGTCCCGGGTCGGTCCCATTACCCCTCCCCGGGGGCGGCATACAGCCATTTTCAATCTTCGTTGTGCCCGCTAGGGCATGGGTGTTATATAAAAAGTCAGAGGTAATATGGTTTCTGTTTTGTATTTGTCAATTTTCGAATGAATAAAAAAATAAAAATGGCTACTGGGGTATTGGGTATTAGGTCATAGGTTCAGGTAAATGGCGGACACAATAACCCATAAAAGAACGAGAATGGTAATTGCCATTAAAATCATGGAGATCAGATAATGCCACCAAGTTTCCTCCCGGGTTTCATGGTATCCCAGCAGCCATCCCAAACCAATTCCAGCAATAAGACCGCCCCCATGCCCCCAGTTATTGATACTGGGAATGGCAAGCCCAAAGATAATAAGGCTGAACACCCATCCCATGGTCTGCTTGTAAACCGCCTGGCCAAAAGTGCCTCCCCTGGCTTTTCCAAAGTAAAGGGTGGCCCCGATGAGACCGCATATGGATGCCGATGCCCCAATGGTGACGCTGACCCCTGCAACATAGGACAGGTAAAATCCAGCAATGCCGCTTACGGTATATATAATGAACATCCGGTGGAGCCCATAGGCACCCATGACCAGATGCCCGATCTGTATCAGGGCTGTCATATTAAAAATGATGTGCAACAGACTTCCATGGAGCCAGCTTGCCGTGATCAATGACCACCATTCCTGGTAATGATTAATGGGAATGGTGCCGGTGGCCCCCATGAAAATCAAGGTATTAGTGGATGGTGAAAGTGCGGTAAAGGGATTAATGGAAAAATTGGTGTGCCGGCCACTGAAAACAAGGCAGGCCAGAAACATGATGCCATTAAGCCCGATGATGGCCTGGATCAGTTGACGAGGGGTGGGACTGGGAAGACGCATTGGTAGATAACCCTCCAGAAAAATTGCTAGTCCATTGGGGTGGCGGTTGTTGACTGCTGAATGTCCACGGCATTGAGGTATTCTTTAATACCGCCAAGAGTCATGGTGAACAATTTGGTGCCGGTGAGAATCACGGTCGCATCATCATGGCATTGGCAGGTATCGGCAAAGGCCGGGCCCATTATCCAGGAGGGGTCTGTTCCTTCTGTTGTGTTGTGTTTCATGATGGTAACATAATCATCCATGCGTTTTTTAAGAATGGCAAAATAATCCACCTGTTGCCCGGTGGTGGTGGCGGTGATTTGGGAAATATTCCGGGATATTTCCTGGATATTGTTCCAGAATAGCTGGTTGAGATTTTTTTTAAGGGGTTCTTCTTTCATGTAAAAAGAAATGCCCCATCCCACACTTAATATCTTTAAAATTTGAAGTTCATACTCGACGCAGTTTCGATCAACGCTTTCATCTGCGGGCATGGCATTCAGAAGCGCTTTTAAGTCATCCCGGTTTATGGCAAAGGTTGCCAGATTTTCTGCAAATTTATTGATGGTAATCGGTTCCATGGCTGCCTGCCCCATTATTTCCTCTTTTTTTCCGTTGCATACAATTGAATAACCATGTCATAATATCTGTCATGACGCACCCGTGTCTATATCATTTTAAATGGATAAAGTAAACGTCATCAACCCGGTAAGACTCGAGGATATATTTTTTATATCGGCATATGTTGGGGAGGGGTCAGGCTTGCGTTTCTGGCATTATTTATGGGCGTTCCAGTCTTGCATGGATATTGCTTAGGAATCAGTCTTAAATAACTTGCCAGTTTCAGAACCTACTATCGTTGAAGGATAGTGTTGCCCAATTTTTAAATGGGGATGTTATTGCGGACTCATTCCTTAATAACACAAAGAACGCAAGCCTGACGTCGTTTTCTTAAAAATGTATCACTAAAAGATATGGTCCTGATTGAGGAGAATTTTGTGATATCCATCGATTTGAATTTATTTGCCACCTTAAGATCATTTTTGCCAGATGCCCCTAAAATAATGACAGTTTCCCAAGGAACCTGTGTCATGGATCTGGTGAAAACGATTGGCATTCCTGAAGAAGATGTGAAATTGATCTTTATTAATGGCAAGCGGGAATTGCTCTCCTATGTTTTGAAAGATAAGGATCGGGTGGGTATTTTCCCCCCCGTGGGGGGGGGCTAATCTTTGAAAACGCCTGTGTTGTCAAGATATGCGAGAAATTTTCAATCCATCAGTCTGGAGGAACAGGAACGCCTTGCCAATGCCCGGGTCTGCGTGGTGGGTCTGGGGGGTCTGGGGGGCGGTGTGGTGGAGATGCTTGCCCGGATGGGGGTGGGCACCCTGGATCTGGTGGATGGGGATTGTTTTGATGAAACAAACCTCAACCGGCAACTTCTTTCCTCGGAAAAAGACCTGGGGGTTCCCAAGGCCCAGGTGGCACGGGAACGGGTGGCGGCCATCAATTCCACGGTAAATGTCAACGCCTTTGATGCATTTTTAGACCGGGAAAATGCCCAGGAAATCATGGGGCATGCCCAGGTGGTGGTGGATTGTCTGGACTCGATCAGTCATCGATTTTTACTCCAGGAACTGGCCAAGGCCCGGAACATTCCCCTTGTTTCCGGTGCCATTGCCGGCACCGCAGGGCAGGTGACGGTGATTTACCCCGGTGACCTGGGATTTAAATTGATTTATGGAGATCCCGATGACAATAAAGTGTCGGGCATTGAACAGCGATTGGGAAATTTGGCCCATTGCGCCCTTCTGGTGGCTTCTTTGCAGTCTTCGGAGGTGCTTAAGGTGCTGCTGGGACGGGGAGAAATCCTCAGAAATCGCCTGTTAATCTGTGATCTCATGAACAACAGCTTTGAAGTCATGCAGCTGGTATAGAAAAAGACGGAGATTCAAATTGTGGATAATAAAGATTATTTAAGGGCAGCAAAATTAATCCAGGACGCAACCCGGGCCATTGCCTTTACCGGGGCCGGTATCTCTGTGGAAAGTGGCATCCCCCCCTTTCGGGGTGAAAATGGATTATGGAATAAGTATGATCCCACCACCTTTGATATCTCCTATTTCCGTGAATATCCGGCTCACTCCTGGGAGGTCATGCGGGATATCTTTTATGAGTTGTTTGGTCAGGTCAAACCCAATGCGGCTCACTATGTCCTGGCGGAGTTGGAAGCCAGAAATCTCATCCACGGGGTGATCACCCAGAACGTGGACAGCCTTCACCAGGATGCCGGGAACAAAACCATCCATGAGTTCCATGGTTCCCTGAGAAAATTAATATGCCTTAACTGCGGCAAGGGTATCAAGGTGGAAAAGGTAGACCTGTCCGTCCTGCCCCCTTGTTGTTCCAAGTGTGGCGGAGTTTTAAAGCCCAATGTGGTTTTTTTCGGAGAATCCATACCTGGTCATGCCCACCGGGCCGCCTTTGGTGAAGCCGAAAAAGCAGATCTTTTCATCATTGTGGGAACCACTGGAGAGGTGGCTCCTGCCAACATGATCCCCCGGTTGGCCCGGGAAAACGGCGCAAAGATTATTGAAATCAACACCGAACCATCAGAATACACGGATTTTGTGACCCACATTTTTCTCCAGGGGAGGGCCACCGTCGTCCTGGAAAAACTCATGGAAACCATTGAATCGCCCTGACCCCCGTCGCCAATGACGCATCCAACCGGGAAAATGGGAATGCACCAGAACCCATCAACCCAGAACCTAATACCTATAAATCCAGTACCTATAAACCCAGAACAAGGAGAACCCAATGGCAGAAGCGTGCCTGTTTTGCAAAATAGTCAAAGGTGAAATTCCATCGGAATTTATTTATGAAGATGAGATGTGCGTGGTGTTCAGGGACATCAACCCCCATGCCCCGGTTCATCTGCTCATTGTGCCCAAACAGCACATTAGAAGTATTAACGATCTCACCGAAGCCGATGCAGAAGTCGTTACAAAAATGCATCTGGTGGCCCGGGACATGGCCAAAAAAGAAGGGGTTGATAAATCCGGATATAAACTTCTTTTTAACGTGGAAAAAGGCGGTGGGCAGGTGATTTTTCATCTTCATCTTCATCTTCTTGGGGGATGGGAAGAAAAATAAGAGGCGGTTGATTTCAATTTGAGGGGAGAGCCATGGTCGTTCAATATCCCGAGCCCGGCAGGGCTCTGGTCATGTTTTGTGGAGACAGTATTACCTTTACCCTGGACGTTGCTCCTGACACGGACACCCAGGGGGATGCCTTTATCCGCACCGATTTGGGGCGGTCCACTGTTATCCGTCAGGAGATCATTGACCGGGTGGATAAAGGAGATATCAAGCTCAACAGCGCATGGCATGATATTAAAATGATCCGCCAAGGTCCCACCGCTTTTTCCATCACGTTGCCCTTGTATGAAGTGGGTCATTTCCGGGCCAAATGTTTTTTCATGGGCACGGAGCAGCCCTCTCCCCTGTGGCCCGAAGGGGAGAACACGGTGATCAACGTGGAAAGTGCCGGTTCCTGCTGTGCCAACATCATCTACAACGCCTTTGTCCGGCAATTCGGCGGTGCAAAATCGTCCAGGGAACCCATGGCTCAGGAAGAGCAAGAGATGATCCACACCCTCGAAGCCAAGGGGTACACGGTGATTCCGGAGTCCGGGAAATTCCGGGATCTTATCAAAGAGGTGGATTTTATCTTTGGAGAACTGGGGTGCCGGGTGCTCCAACTTTTACCCGTGCATCCCACTCCCACCACCTACGCCCGTATGGGCCGGTACGGCAGCCCCTATGCTGCCCTTAATTTCACGGATGTGGACCCGGCCCTGGTGGCGTTTGATCCCCTGGCAACCCCCCTGGAACAGTTCATGGAACTTGCCGATGCCGTCCACTCGCATTGCGGATACCTGATCCTGGATATTGCCATCAACCACACGGGCTGGGCCGCCAGTATCCACGAAAGTCACCCGGAATGGCTGGTGAGGGGAGAAGACGGCACCATTGAAGTACCCGGTGCCTGGGGGGTGAAATGGGAAGACCTCACCAAGCTGGACTATTCCCAGGTGGCGCTGTGGCAGTATATGGCAGATATCTTCCTTTGCTGGTGCCGACGTCGGGTGGACGGGTTCCGGTGTGATGCCGGGTACATGATACCCCTGCCGGCCTGGGAGTACATTGTGGCCAGGGTGAGAAATGAATATCCGGATACCCTTTTCTTTTTGGAAGGGCTGGGGGGAGGTATCCATGCCACCTGTGATCTTTTGAACACAGCCAACCTCAACTGGGCCTATTCTGAACTGTTCCAGAACTATCACCGAACAGAAATAGAAACCTATCTCCCCGAAGCCCTGGAAATTTCCGAAAAATATGGGCTCATGGTGCATTTTGCCGAAACCCATGACAATCTCCGGCTGGCTGGGGTGTCCCACACATATGCCAAGATGCGCACGGCCATGTCTGCCCTGTTTTCCATCTGTGGCGGGTTTGGATTCAGTGCCGGAGTGGAGTGGTTTGCAACGGAAAAAATAAATGTGCACGAGGCCCCCTCCCTGAACTGGGGTAGCCGGGAAAATCAGATTGAGCATATCAAACGCCTTAACTGGATTTTGAGAAATAACAGCACCTTCAGCCAGGGTTCCCAGATTTTATTTGTCCACAATGGCCCTGACAACTGCCTGGCCCTGGCCAGACTCCATGAAGCATCCCAAAGCCGGTTGCTCATAGTGGTGAATCTGGATTGTGACAAAAAGGGGAGGGTGTCCTGGGCTCCCCGGGACTGGGACATTTCCTCTTCAACGGCGATGGATATTCTTGGGGAAAAAGAGGTTCATATCACCAGAACGTCGGATCAACAGTCCATTGTCCTGGGGCCGGGTCAGGTGCTGGCCCTATCTTCCCAGACAAGCCCCCATTCCCGTGAAAAAGCGGATCGCCCCATGTGCCACATGCCCCGACGGGTGCTGGATCAAAAACTAAAGGCCAAGGCAATGCAATTGTTCCAGGATTTTCAAGGCTTTCAGGATCTGGGAGACTTTGATGTCCATGTCGCCGCAGAACGTATTGTCCATGATCCCATTGCTTTTTGCCGTTCCCTGAACCGGGAGGGAAAGGAGAGCCGGGTGGTGACCTGGCGCTGGGATGCAGATAACCGTCGCACGGTAATGGTGCCCCCCGGGCATTGTCTGCTGGTGCTGGCCCCTAAGAACTTCAGGGCAGATATTCGTAAAATTACCCCAAATGGGGTGCAAACCATGGGGTATGAAGAGTCTCTGCCCATGGCTTCCGGCACCTATTTTGCCATTTTCCCCCCATTGAAACCTTACTCTTTTCACCAGGAATTGACCTTTCGCATCCGCCTGTTTCAGAACGGCAATACCCATGAACATAAATCCTCCCTGTTGTATCTGGGAAATCCCCGGACCCTGCCGTTCCCCGGGTCTTTTTCACGAAAAAAAATCATGGATGACCCCTCCCTGAAATTTCTGGATGTCAATGGCCGGGGCGGGGTGTTGCGGGCCGCTGCCTGGTGGGGTCGTCTGGAGAGCCGTTATGATGGACTGTTGTGCGCCAATCTCAATCCGGACTATCCGGAAAATCGCTGGATGTTCCTTGCCCGGTATCGCATTTGGGCCTTGTATCAGGGCGCTTCCCGGGAACTGACCCTGGATTGCCTGGAGAGCTTTTCCTGCCCCTGTGGACAAAAAGGCGGGCTGTGGCGCTTCAACGTGCCCACCAGTGAAGGCAGACATTTTATCATTGAACTCAGACTGTGGATGGCCCATGAACAAAATAAGGTGTGTCTTGAAATCATTCGAAAGCCCTCCCGGGATGTGGCATTGTTCCTGGACGATCACCTCCCGGTGACCCTGATTCTTCGCCCGGATATTGAGGATCGGTCTTTCCACGACACCATCAAGGCATGGACCGGCCCCGAAGAGGCTTGGGAAACGGCCCTGACTCCCAGAAAAGACGGTGTGTTGTTTGCACCTGCAGCGGGTGAACGGACCCTGGATATTGAAATGTCAGGGGGCGAGTTTGTACTTGATCCAGAATGGACTTATATGGTGCACCATCCCCTGGAAGCGTCCCGGGGATTGGATGACCATTCTGATCTATTCAGCCCCGGTTATTTCAAAATTGCCATGACCGGCAGCACCCAGGGCATCCTGATTAAAGCCCATGCCCATGAAAAACATGGCAAAGAGAGGGTACCCCAAGGCAGCCATGCCCCCATGGAGGTGCCACCATCCACCCATTTTATTGAAACCGTGGGTCGAAACCTGGACCATTACCTGGTGAGCCGGGGCAACGACAAAAGTGTCATTGCAGGATATCCCTGGTTTTTGGACTGGGGCCGGGATAGTTTGATTTTTTGCCGAACATTGATCCAGGCTGGGAGAATGGATGCTGCAAAGGCCATTTTGCGCCTGTTTGGCCAGTATGAACAGGGCGGCACGTTACCCAACATGATCTGCGGTAACAATGCAGAAAACAGAGAAACCTCGGATGCGCCCCTGTGGTTTTTTGCCACCTGCCGGGAGCTCGTGGAACGGGATGGGGAAGATTTCCTCCACGAACGTCTGGGGGATCGTCCGGTCAAAGATATTTTGATATCCATGGCCACCTCCCTTGTCCAGGGTACGGACACCGGTGTTGTCATGGACCCTGACACGGCATTACTTTACAGCCCCTCCCATTTTACCTGGATGGACACCAATTTCCCCGCAGGTACGCCACGCCAGGGATATCCCGTGGAGATCCAGGCCCTGTGGCATTATGCGCTCTCCTTTCTTGTGAGCATTGATGCACCTTCCCGGGAACCTTCCTGGGCCACGCTGGCATTAAAGGTGAAAAACAATGTACACCATTACTACTTTTTGGAGAAACAGGGCTATTTTGCCGATTGCCTCCATGCAGACCCTGGCACCGGTGCCGCCCAGGCCCGACCGGACGATGCCCTTCGGCCCAACCAATTGTTTCTTTTAACCCTGGGTGTTATTGATGACCCATCCCTTACCATGCCCTGCCTGGAAGCCTGCATGCAATTACTGGTGCCCGGCGCCATCCGGAGCCTTGCAGACCGACCGGTTTCCGTTCCCCTTCCCATATTTTCCCATGATACGGTGCTCAATGACCCCCATCATCCTTATGCCGGAGAGTACAAGGGCGATGAAGATACCCAGAGAAAACCTGCCTATCACAATGGAACGGCCTGGACATGGCCCTTTCCCGTGTTTTGCGAAGCTTGGGCCGGGGTGTATGATGATATCAAGGGCATAGAAACGGCCCTGGCGTTGTTGGGCAGTGCTTCTGAGTTGATGAAAAAGGGGTGCGTGGGACATCTTCCTGAAATTCTGGACGGCAATTTTCCCCATGAACCCAGGGGGTGTGACGCACAGGCCTGGGGTAGCAGCGAGTTGTACCGGGTTTGGATAAAACTTGACAAACCCGATGTCACAGGCCTATGAAATGAGATGGAAATGTTAATTTTGTTATTTTTTTGTACCGTTTTAACTAAAAAAGCAGGTGCTGGATTTTAGGTAGTTTCCCCAAAAGGTAGGTGAAAATGAAAAAATCAAAACCTCGTGTCCTTATTGTGACTCCCGAGGTGACCTATCTTCCCGAAGGTATGGGAAATATGTCAAATTATTGTGCCAAGGCTGGGGGACTTGCCGATGTGTCCGCAGCCTTGATCAGCTCATTATTTGATCTGGGGGGGGATGTGCATGTGGCCCTGCCTGATTACCGATCATTATTTGAAGGATACCTGCCCAGCCTGTTTAATAAAGAGTTGAAACGCATCAAAGACCGCATAGAGGACGAGAGAATCCACCTTGCCGAGGACCGGGTATTTTATTATCTCACCCATGTCTATTCCGGGTACTATGAAACCAACCTCAAGGTCTCCCTGGCCTTCCAGCGGGAGGTGATGAACAACATTATCCCCCGGGTAAATCCCGATATCATCCACTGCAATGACTGGATGACGGGCCTGATACCCGCCATGGCCCGGCAATTGGGCATTCCCTGTCTGTTCACCATCCATAACATCCACACCGTGACAGCCACCCTTGATAAAATAGAGGATAGAGGCATTGATGCGGCCGCCTTCTGGCATCATCTTTACTACAAAAAAGAGCCGGAATGTTATGAAGAGAGCCGGGGACATAATCCCGTGGATTTTCTTGCATCCGGTGTGTTTGCAGCCCATTATGTCAACACGGTGAGCCCCACATTTCTCAGTGAGATTATCCATAACCGCCACCCGTTTGTGGAGCCCTGTATCCAGCAGGAACTTTCCAATAAATGGCATGCCGGTTGTGCGGACGGGGTGCTTAACGCTCCGGACCCTGAGTTCAATCCGGCCATTGATGAGATGGTGGTCTATAACTACGGACCTAAAAACCACCGTTGTAGAAAACTGGAAAACAAGCGCCACCTTCAGGACATACTGGGGTTGGAGATGGATGACAGTGCCCCCCTGTTCTTCTGGCCCTCCCGCCTTGATCCTGTGCAAAAAGGATGTCAGCTCCTGGCAGATATTTTATTTGATATTGTCTCCAGATATTGGGATAGCAAGCTCCAGGTGGTGTTTGTGGCCAATGGGCCTTTTCAAAAATGTTTTTTAGAGATCATGAATTTCCATGGACTTCACCATCGAATCTCTGTGAATGATTTCACCGAGGTGTTGTCCCACCAGGCCTTTGCCGCAGCTGATTTTTTATTTATGCCCTCCACCTTTGAACCCTGCGGTCTTCCCCAGATGACCGGTTGCATTTATGGCACCCTGCCCATTGTATTTGATACTGGAGGCCTCCACGATACCATTCGGCACATTGATCTGGATAATAACACGGGCAACGGATTTGTTTTTGGGGTCCATGATGCCCAGGGACTTGCCTGGGCCGTGGACAGGGCCATGGCCTTTTACCAGCTTGATCCTGATATCAAAGAAAAGCAGATCTCCCGGGTGATGACCCAGGGAGTCCTTGAATTTAATCACACGGCATGTGCCACAAAATATATTGAACTTTATGAAAAAATGCTTCACAGGCCCTTCATTGTCTGATCTCGGTATTTTCAATGACCCCGGTCTTCTGCCCTATCAAAAGGTGATCCAGAATCGCCTTGCCCGGGCCCGGGCCATGGAACAATGGGTCACGGGCCAGGGTAGCGGCTCCCTGTATGATGTGGCCGATTACCACCTGGTTTTTGGATTGCACTGCACCGGTGAAGGCTGGCGATTCAGGGAATGGGCTCCCCATGCAACAGCTATGTACATCATTGGTGACATGACCGACTGGCAACTGGATGAACGGTTTCGGCTGAACAACAACGGAAATGACGGCATCTGGGAAGGTCGATTTGATATCACCACCTTTTGCCATGGCCAGCATTATCGGCTCCGGGTATTGTGGCCCGGGGGGGAGGGAGATCGCATTCCCACGGCCGCCGTTCGGGTGGTCCAGGATTCCCATACCCTGATTTTTAACGCCCAGGTCTGGCATCCACATCTTCCATATTCCTGGAAAAACAACTGCTTTATTCCATCTGATGACCCATTGCTCATCTATGAGGCCCATGTGGGCATGGCCCAGGAAGAGGGCAGGGTGGGCACCTATCAGGAATTTGAACAGCATATCCTGCCTCGGGTGGCCAGCGCCGGTTATAATACCCTTCAGCTCATGGCCATCCAGGAACATCCCTATTACGGCTCATTTGGGTATCATGTGTCCAATTTTTTTGCCCCCTCCTCCCGGTTCGGCACCCCCGAAGAATTGAAACATCTGGTGGACACCGCCCATGGCCTGGGTATCCGGGTGATCATGGATCTGGTGCATTCTCATGCCGTGAAAAATGAGGTGGAGGGCTTGGGATGCTTTGACGGCACCTCCCATCAATTTTTCCACCATGGGGCGCGGGGGATGCATACACTGTGGGATTCCCGGTGTTTTGACTATGATAAAAAGCAGGTGGTTGGGTTTTTGTTGTCCAATTGCCGTTATTGGTTGGAAGAATTTAAAATGGATGGATTCCGGTTTGACGGGGTGACGTCCATGCTATTTTTAGACCATGGCATTGGCCGGGCATTCACAACTTATGCTGATTATTACCGGGAAGGGGAGGTGGATGAAGCCGCCCTTGGCTATCTTTTTCTTGCCAACCAGATCATCCATGATATCTCTCCTGGAGCTATCACCATTGCAGAGGATGTGAGTGGGTACCCCGGTATTGCGGCCCCCCAGACCCTGGGCGGCACGGGATTTGATTATCGATTTGCCATGGGGGTTCCCGATTACTGGATACGGTTAATAAAGGACTTTCAAGACGAAAATTGGCCCCTGGGCTCCCTGTGGGTTGAACTCAACGCCCGCCGGGAGGACGAAAAAAGTATCAGTTACGCAGAATCCCACGACCAGGCCCTGGTGGGGGATCAGACCTTGTTCATGCGCCTCATGGGAGAAAATATTTACCATGACATGGGGGGAATAGATCCGGATACTAACACCGTTCGAGCCCTGGCACTGCACAAAATGATTCGGCTGATTACGTTGGCCACAGCCGGGGAGGGGTATCTAAATTTCATGGGCAATGAATTCGGACATCCCGAGTGGATTGATTTTCCCGGAGCCCATAACCAATGGTCCTATCATTATGCCCGTCGTCAATGGTCATTGCGGGACAACCCGGACCTTCATTTTTCCCGTCTGGCAGACTTTGACCGGGCCATGATCAATGGGTTGAAGCCATTTAATATTCCCGGTGATGGCCGGGCCGGGTTATGTCATCTCCATGAAGACCATAAGATCATCGCCTTTTTCCGGGGGGGGCTTTTGTTTGTGTTTAATTTCCATGGTAGTTTGTCTTATACCGATTACCATATCCCGGTGCCTCCGGGTAAATATGTCATGCTCCTGGATACGGATGAGAAAAATTTTGGGGGGCAAGATCGCCTGGCCCGGGGGCAGGTTCATTTTACGATGCCTTCAACGCTTCCCGGCGACATTGATAGGCATTTATTGAGTTTATATCTTCCCACCCGCACGGCGGTGGTGCTTTTGAAGGCGCACTGACATATATATAAAATACATGGCTGTAACCACCAGCCACAACGAATCATGAAAAAGTGGTCGCTGTAAGCTCCCAGTATCCAGCACCCAAAACCCAGTACCTTCTTTTTCATATAAACGGTCATGTCCTGATGGACACAACGAATATAGAAAATGGCTGTATGCCGCCCCCGGAGAGGGGTAATGGAAGCGACCCGGAACTGTTAGACAGCCCAATTGGTCTGTTCCATTAACCCTCCCCGGGGGCTCTGCTGAGGTAACCGTACCTAGATCGGGGGACACCTAGATCGTAGATCGGGGGACACCTTACTTATCTTTTTTAGACCCCGATTTCTGAAGTTTGAGTTTGCGGTTCAAAATATGTTTCAGGGTTGCTCATAACATGGGCCACTTTAAAGATTTTTTTTGAAGCCTAAAATAAAGTCATGATTACGAATATTTAGAAATAACACATTTTCAGAATCCGTATAGTGGCCCATCTTATGATCAACCCCGGTATCATGAATAACAAAGTGTTAAAAACAGCATTATGAATGAAAAAGGTCCTATAAAAAAGGAAAAGGCTGAAAATGGACTGAATTCTCTATTGTCTGTTCTTGAGGATTATATCTGGCAAAAGATGCAAAACGCAGCATAGAAAATTAAATTGCCAAAAAACATGTCAGAACTTCTGGGACGGAGTACTAGTACTCCGTCCCAATAGTTTTGACGGGTTTTCTGGCCGTTTATTTTTATGAATAAAAGCACATATAGTAATCCTATTTTAAAACCATAACTACTTGAAATTTAATTAATTAATTTTTCAAAATAGGTTCAATGCAATCCCATTATTCATGGATTTTAAATTTCCGTATTACATGGGAAAACTTATGGGACGGAGTACTAGCCGACGCGGCTCACCAATTTTGTGGTTCCCAATTTGAGATGAATGCTGACTGCCGGCACCAAAACCGACTCCGGCCTTGACCCTCACGGTCAAGGGAAAGCTGGATTTACCGCCGCTCATATAGCGCAGCTTTCCAGCATGGTTCACCAGCATGTCGCTTGCCAGGGTGATGAACGGAAAAAACATGATTTCCACTATGGGTCGCAGGCCCATACAGGAGGCGCCTACGGCAAGTCCGGCAATGGCCAGAGGGGGGCCTGCACCGACCACCGTGGATGTCATCAAAACGTTGACATCCGGATCTGTTAGATGCAGGGTGCCGGCCTTGCCGCCATTGACACCTGTTTCTTTGGCCATGATCTCCGCCATCAGGGAATTTAAGTTGGTACCCCTGGCAATGAGATGACCATGGCTGCGATGGTTGCTGACAATGACGTCTTCCGGTTCAAGGGCTGAAACAATGCCTGTGGCAACCGCCTCCTGGCCGTTGGCCAAGATCTGCATACCCGGCAGCCGGCCCTCCTCCTAACTCAGTGCCACAATTTTTTCCTCGAATTTTCGGATCAGGACCATGCTTGAATAAAAATGTGTTTGAAGGTCCGGGATGATTTGATTTTCTATCATAAACCCTCCTTGTAGTTTTCTATTTTTAACAGCCGGTATCACTGGAAACAAGCGGAATTATCGACCAACGTCATTCGCAGTAAGTGGTTTGAATAACCTGTGAAGGTCATTTGGAAAACCGCTCTGCTTGTTTTCCAGTGTATACCTTTGTTCGGTGTTTTTTACCGTGTTTGTATTGTTTTCAATTTATAGTAGGCAAGTTCGATTATTATGACTGTAAAAAGCGCTATCAAACAATTGGTCGAACCAACCATTTGCTGAGCCCCCCCCCTACTCATCCATCCCAGCTAAACAGCCACTCTCAAATCATATGCAGCAATCGAGAGACA
>Ga0307929_1002042_pt1 | contig 13812 bp, 13 predicted proteins | sample AceLakmetage1330_FD_203160 | JGI IMG/M metagenome (GOLD analysis project Ga0307929, IMG submission 203160) | Saline water microbial communities from Ace Lake, Antarctica - #1330 | ecosystem: Environmental > Aquatic > Non-marine Saline and Alkaline > Saline | place: Antarctica: Ace Lake...
TCAATTTTATTGTAGAGCACAGCTTCCATCTCAAAATTATTCCGAAAAAAGACCATGGTATCAAGTCCGTACCATTGAGACAGAATGGACGAAAATACCTTCTCGATTTCAGTTACTACTTCATTTTGAGTAAGGCCGTACTGAGACGCAAATTGCTGTATTGCTTTTTGCATGCGATAAGAAATTCCGAAAAAGGTTCTGAAAGATATAAAAAGCTCTCATATTCCTTTTTCGTTTGGGATGACTAGATTGTGACAGGGATATATGTCCTTTTACTTGCAGTGGAGTAATGTAAGGAAGGTAATTCTCGTTAACTATTTTCCTGATACAACAAGATTGAGATTCAAGTACATACATTGATATAAAAATAGTATCGCACTGTAGGGGGGGGCTTTTGGTACGTAGGAGTACTCTTCAGTTGGACGAAGCAGGCCCAAAGTAGAGGTTTCCACTGGCCATCTCCATGGGTAGTTTTCTATTTTTTGTAGAGAATGGTATTACGTATATACAGAATAGGTTTTATCAACTGTTGCGCCACGAGAACCCCTTGTACTCCACCAAAGCACAGCCGTGCCATATCCCTTGATGTGTAAAAAAACAATGCGCAATTGTTGATAAAGCTTGAGAACTGAACTGCGGTATTTACCCGCGGAATTACAAGCGTTCTCTATGGGGATTCAATGAAACTCTGAGAGGGGTGGTGGCCACGCTGACAGGGGAGTTTTTTCGAGATCCTATCTCACAGATGGCCTTGATTTGGAAGATGTCTCATCTTTTACTTTGTTAATTGGTTGTAGAGGAGCAATTGATAGTGGTCTTTGACGAAATAAAGCGCACTTCTCCTGTTCAATTCAAGGATAGAATTTTCGGACACTGTAAAACTATGCGTTTGATGATTGCTATGAAGTGTCCAGCAAATCTTCCGTATAAAGGCTCTTTTGAAATTTGAGTGGGTAAAATCAGATCATCCCTTGTAGGCTCAAGCGAAAAATACTCTACAAAGGATCATATGATGGAAGAATTATTTCAGCAGGCCCTAGGAATTGAATCTCCGTGTTTGATAAAATCAATCGAGTTTGAAGCAGCGAATAAACGACTTGAAATTCATGTTGATTTTAAACGTGGTGCGACATTCTCAGATGGCAGTGAGGGCGCTCCTTGTAAGGCCTATGACACAGTTAATAAAACATGGCGCCATCTCAATTTCTTTCAACACGAATGTTACCTGCACGCCCGTGTCCCTAGAATAAAACGAGATGATGGGTGTGGTCTCAGGTTTCACCTTGTTATTCGAAGCCCTGTTAATCCAACTCTGCAAATCAATGCCGGTGCACAACGTCAAGCAGTTAACCGGAGTGTCAGACTATTTGATCTGGAGAGTTCAGGATGTATATATTAATGCATCTAAATATGATGAAGATTTACACGATGGGGACATCATCGGAATGGACGAAACGTCGATCGCAAAAGGACATGATTACATTACCCTGTTTGTTGATCTGCAAGAGAAAAGAACCATACATGTAAGTGACGGTAAGGGAAGTGGGACTGTTGTTGATTTTGTAGAATACTTAGAAGAGAGAAAAGGCGATCGTGAACAAATAACCAATGTCAGTTGCGACATGTCGCCCGCCTTTATTAAAGGCGTCGGTGAGCAATTACCAAAGGCAGAGATCACTTTTGATAAATTTCATATTCTCAAGGTCATCAATAAAGGAGTGGATCAGGTTCGCAGGGAGGAAGCAAGGGGAAATCCATTGCTGAAGGGTTCTCGTTATATCTTTCTGAAAAACGATTCAAATTTGACGGTAAAGCAGAAACTAACCAAAAAGACGCTGTGCCTTTCAAAATTGAATTTAAAATCAGTCAGAGCCATGAATATCCGTGAGTCGTTTCAACAGATATATTCCCTCGATAGCCGACTGCTTTTGAAGAAAGCCTGAAATCATGGTATTTCTGGGCAACTCATAGCCGATTGTCCCTAATGATTAAAGCAGCAAAGACAGTGAAACGTCACTGGGCTGGTGTAATACGTTGCAAAAGAGTAAGATTAATAATGGAATACTTGATGTTACAGGCCGCAAAGCGAAAAGCGAGAGGCTACAAGCGCAAACACTTCAAAACAATTGCTTATCTTTTGACAGGAAAACTGGATTTTTCTAAGATAAATGAATTTGCTTCACCCACTTGAATTTCAAAAGAGCCGATTTACTTTTGTTTCAAACAGGTGTTGCAGATACCTTCAACCCGTATTTCAATACGCTGGATACTGCCGGGAAAGGTCTTTTGGAAATTTTCGGAGTGTACTGTCAAACTCTCAGGGCTAAGACAATTAATCAGGCCGCATTTTGTGCAGTAAAAATGTGGATGCTGTGGATGATTCGCATTAGGTGCTATGCCAAAATAAGCAGCCCTTCCGCCAGCACGTATTCGTTCAAGAAGATGTTTCTCAACAAGCAGATCGAGTATTCTGTACACAGTCACCCGGTTGATTGCTTGGGTCCGTTCAACGGTGTTGAGAACTTCCATGACGGTAAGCGGATAACTATTACTACCGATCACCTCCATGATGAGTAAGCGGTTTGCAGTTGCTTCAAGTCCGGCAGACTCCAGCAACTCTCCATAGTCACATTGTTCGCACATATTTTGTTTCTAAATAATTTTCATTCAGATCCGTGGGCTTTCAGCCAGAGTTTCTTCCGTTGCATCAAAACAATTCTGTCAAACAGGAGGGACAGGAAAAAACCGATCCCTGCGACAAGAATGATAGCTGCCCCTGAAGTAAGATCATAGACATAAGAAGCCCAAAGCCCAGAGCAGATAAATACCATCCCGAATACGCTTGAAACGATCATCATCTGCAACAGTGATCTCGTATATTTTTCTGCAATATAAGGAGGAATCGTCAAAAGAGCAATAACAAGAACGAGGCCTACAACCTGCACCACAATTACCACTGTCACTGCAACTGTGCCGATAAGCATAAAGTAGAGAGCCTTAACCGGTACTCCTCGTACGCGGGCAAATTCTTCGTCATATGACATGACAAGCAAATCTTTATAATAGAAGCAAACAAGAGCCAGAATCACTGCCGTAAGGCTTGCCATTGTAATAAGATCGCTTTGAGGAACACTCAGGATGCTTCCAAACAGGTAGCTCATCAGATCAACATTATAGCCGGGAGTCATGTCAATCAGTAAAATGCCGGTTGCCATACCCACAGCCCACATCACCCCTATAATAGTATCAGCTCGCTGTTTTGATTTAAGGGTAACTGCAGCCATTATCATCGCTGACACAAAGGCAAAAGAAGTTGCTCCAATCATATAAGGCCAGCCAAAATAAAATGCCAGGCCGATACCGCCATATGCGCTATGGGCGACGCCACCTGATAAAAACACCAACCGATTTACCACAATCAGCGTTCCGATAACGCCACAGGTAACGCTGGCCAAAAGACCAGCAAGCAATGCGTTACGCATAAATTCAAATTGAAAGGCTTCTATCATCTATTTTCCCCATGCCGGCTCTTGTATTCTTTAGCCCCTGTAACGACGCTGACCGGACACATTTCCTCAACTGAGCAGGAATGAAAAGCATTGAGTACATCCCCAGAAGAGTCAAATGACTGGTGGTAATGCAAGGTGCGATTCAAACAGGCAATTGATTTTGCATATGATGCAACAATCATGAGATCATGGCTAACCATAAGAATGGTTAGCTCTTTGTTCAGTTCTTTAAGAAGGTTGTAAAAGTCGTTCTGTCCTTTGGTATCAATGGAAGCTGTTGCTTCATCCAACACAAGCAGTTGAGGACGCGAGATCAACGCCCGGGCAATCAAAACCCGCTGTCTTTGCCCTCCGGAGAGAGCCGCAATTTTACGACCAGCGCAATTGTCTATCCCAAGTTTTTCCATTACTTCCAGGGCTGCTTTACGATTTTGCTTTGAATTGCTACGTTGGAATCTCCGAGCCGGATCATACATTCCCATCAAGACAACATCCAAAGCCGTTGCCGGAAAACTCAGGTTATGATTGACATGTTGCGGCACATAACCGATGGAGGCCATGTGGGAGCGTGGCTCCCGATTTTTAATTCTGACCATTCCTCTGGTCGGTGTCAATATTCCTAGAATTAATTTCAACAGGGTGGTCTTTCCCCCGCCGTTCGGTCCAATAATGGCAACAAAATCCCCTTCATTCAGGCTAAGATTGATATCATGCAAAATATCCTGCCCGCTGCAGGAATAGCACATATCAGATATTTCAACGATTGGGGTAATCATGTGTGTGGATATTATTGAAGAACATTTTTGAATTTATCGGCAACACCCCGCATATTGGTCAGCCAATCCTCAGCCAGTGGGTTGATGGGGATTACTTCTCCCTTGATTTCCCTTGCCACCACTGTGGCGCTTCTTGTAGAGAATTGCGGTTGAACAAAAACAACATGGATGTCATGTTCCCTCGCGAATTCAATCAGTTTACGGAGCTGGGCAGGTTTGGGCTCCTTGCCCTGGGTTTCAATGGCAACTTGCTCCAGACCATAGTCGTGGGCAAAGTAGCCCCAGGAAGGATGAAAAACCATAAACTGCATGCCTTTTTTTGCTTTAAAGGTGTTACGCAAATCGTCATTAAGCTCATCAAGCTTCCCGGCAAAGATATCAAAGTTTTGCTGAAATAGCGATGTTTTCTCCGGAAGGATCTTTGAAAGCGTATCGGTCATGATAGCCGCCTGTTTTTTTACAAGTGAAGGGGAAAGCCAGATATGCGGATCGAGCCCACCACGATCGTCGTGGTGATCGTGTTTTTCTTCATGATGCACATCAGTATGCCCCTCATGCTCTTCCCCATTTTCGTCATGTCGCTTGGCATCATGATGCGCGTCTGGGTGATGTTCCTCATCGTGGTGATGCTTGGCCATGGCCAATTTACGGATTCCCTCATCGGTACGAACAACCTTCATCTTCGGATTGACTCCAGCAATTTTTTCAAGCCAGGTTTGTTCGAACTGAACACCAACGGCAAAGTAGGCACTGGCTGAGGCTAATTGTTTCATCTGAGACGATTTTGGCTCATAGGTCGCAGGACTGGCTCCCGGCTGCACCATAACCTCAACATTGACATAATCCATGCTAATTTGTTGCACAAAATATTTCTGGGGAAGTATGCTGACAAAAACAGTGGGTTTGTCGGTGGCAAATGCGGCTTGAGTTGATAAAAACAAACTCAAGTAACCATATATTACAGCTGTAAAAAAAAGTTTCATACTATCACCTCCATTTTAAATAGCTAAATATGAACCAACGGAAATGCAACTTAGTTGCATCGCCAGAAGTAGTCAACTTATTTTCTCTCATTACATAAAATCATTACTATCTGCACACTATTGAGAGAATTAACTATCGATCTACAACCCAGATACATTATGCGCTGAGATTAAGGCAAGGATTCATTAAGCATGTTGGCATGACTGCAATCATTAAAAGACATAGGGGAACCTTGGCTCTTTTACGTAAAGTATAGAATCAGCTATAATAGCGGGCACCTCCATACCGGGAGTTCCAGTTACTGTCGACACTGTGCCTTTAACTTTAATCCATTTATCATTTTCAACATCTGTGTCGGCAGGAGGATCGATGAAGATAAAGATCGGCCTGGCATCAGCTGCACAGCAAGTCATCAAGTACCGATAACACATCACCAGATTATCAGGCAAACGTTCATCGACAAAGGTTTGACAAACAACCTCCACTTCTTTTCCTGTATACTTCTTTGCATTCATAAAGAGTTCAGTCAGTACCACCTCTTTGTTTTCCTTCTCATACTCCCTGATCTCAGCAGCCACTCGCTCATCAAAACTTCCCTGAATAAATCCAGTTTCCGTCTGCAGGCTTCTTGTTGCAAACGTGCTGCTGTTAAAACGTGCAGACTGAGCGTGGGTGAAATAGAGTAACGGGAGAAGCAAAATAAGCAGGGAGGGCAACTGCATCCAAAATGAACCTTGCCTACTTTCTATGACTTGCCTTTTCAGGTTCACCATTAAAAAAAGAAGCAGAATAACGGCACCACTGCCCACAAGCCACCAAAGGCTTGGATGAAGAAACATGGCAAGGTTTTTCTGACCCAGTGTCACAAGCCAGCAGAAAAAAAAGGCCCATAATCCTAGAAGACAGAGTTTGCAATAAAGCAATACAGGCATAATACTCCCCTATGACAGACCGACATGAAGGTACTCCAGGGCGAGCATGGCAAGCAGCACCGTTGTCGTAACGACAAGAATCAGTGATAAAATGACCCGCTTGCGAAAGACACTGAAGTACATCAAAATTAATTTAATATCCAGCATCGGCCCCATGACCATAAAGGCCATCTGAGCACTACCGGGTAAAAGATCCCGGAAACTAGCGGCAATAAAAGCATCTGCCTCACTACAGAGATTTAGGATAACAGCCATTGCCATCATTAATATAATGGCCAGCCACGGTGAGTCCATTAAGTCGGCAAACGTTGCCATGGAAACAGTGCTGCGCATCAAAGCGGCAATAAATGCGCCAATGACAAGATAGCGTCCCACGTCAAAGAAATCATCGCTGGCATGTTCTATGGCATGACGGAGTCGGAGTGAAAGGGGCAATGCCGTATCATCATGATCGTGACCACATGCACAGGGAACTGACTTTCCCCAGGCAGGAATCAGGCCATCTTTCCGAGTAAACAAGCGACCGAGCAGCAACCCGACAACTACTGCGATAATGTAGCCGCTCACCAAACGGACAATCACAAAGGCCCAATCATACTTATAGGCAATGGCGGTGGAAGCAGCCACAATAACATTGACGATAGGCCCTGCCAACAGGAAGGTAATAGCGGCTCCAAAAGGAATTCCCTTGCCAAGCAGTCGTCTCACAACGGGCACAATGGCACATTCACAGACTGGGAAAAACAGCCCCATAGTGCCAGCCAGAAAAACGGCTCTTGTTTTTCGCTGCCGAAAAACCTTTTCTATCCAGCTCACCGACACAAACATTTCGATAAGCCCCCCTGCAAGGGAGCCGATGAGCATAAAAGGTAATGCTTCCACAATAATAGCCAGGAAGTTTATAGAGATATTGTCAATAAGATCTTTCCAGAATAAAGATTTTCCCATGAGAAAGAAAAGGATGGCAACAGCAAGAAAAGTGATCTCTACAATCAACGCAAGCTCGGTTGATAATGGCGGAATGCCGTTATCAGTTTTAGGTTTGAAGAGAGGGATATTCGGTAAAGGTTGTTGCGTCATTAGTAACAAACAAAGAGTTGAGGTAAAAGTAATTGCTTTTCAGGCGAGTTGACCGGAAAGCATGGGAAGGGATAATCAAACACTAACCATATGACCAGCAGCAGATGAAGCTTGGCAGCAACCAGGTAAAACACAAGTATAAACATGAAATTCACCATGCAACTTAATTGCATCAAAAATAATGTCAATGATTTTTCAGTTTTTCCAAAGACAAATCTAATCAAAAACAGAACAGATTCAAAACCAACTTTTATAAAATCACCGTTAACTACCGCTCTTTTTTACTCCTTACTTGCATTGGCCACTGCAGTAACTATGGTCGTATTGGTAGCAAGGAGTTGAAAATAGAAGAAATAATTCCAAGGGCAGAAAAACAATATTTCCAATTCTTACATGTGGTCAGTTTTAGTATGAAATAAAAAGTCACATGCAGAGTTTGACAAAATAGGATTTATCAGTTTGAGACATCTCTCCTTTCCATGGCTAAAAGGGTGGTTTCGGAAAGAGGAACAGCTGAGCGGACAATACAGCTTGAGATATAACTATTCTGTAAATTTATAGCCAACGCCATATATGGTAATAAAATAGCGTGGTTCTTCCAGAATCTCTTCCAGCTTTTTTCGAAGTTTAAGCACGTGATTATCCACAGTTCGCGTTGTTGTCGAACTATCCAATTCCCATACCTCGTCAAGGAGCGTCTCTCGTGAAAGGGGTATCGGGGTTTGAAGTCCAATGGTACGAAAACGTACGCTAAGACATAAAACATGTTCCCCATTTCCCCAAAAGGGGTTAGCTTAAAATACGTGTAAAAAGTAGGCACATCTCAGCTTATTGTGTGTAATTAGATATTTGTGTAGGATAGTAATAAATTTTCATACTGTAAGGTTGTCTCCCGACTGAGAGCAGCGTATTATCTTGCATCCAGTTCGTCAGAAATGGAGTAACTATTTCAATAGGGATCTTGCCTGAAATGACCGAAATCTCATTTCAAGATTTACAGTCTATATACGTTTGGAAAAAAAGAAAAACATTAGAGATTAGATCTGCCAAGGTTTATATTTTCGGTGTTAATCAAAGTCGTATCCTTTGAAAATGTTCATGGAAGCTATTGACTCAGCTGAGTGTTGAGTCCGTCATGGAGTACCTTCACTCTTGGTAGCTGTTGAATTGATAAGAGCTGTGAGGCATATATTTACTTCAGTATTTTAATGAATAAAAGCTGACCGACTTCACTTCTACTGAGACTAAAATATTCACAATGTAAGTAAGGGAAAATTAAGCAACTACAATGGTTGCTTTTTGTATTACCCAAAATTCAAATAATAGCACTTACAGTAAGATCACTTATTCTTGACATTAATCTAATAATTTTGTTATTTAAAAGAAATCAGAATAAACAAGATAGTTGATTTGTGAACGGAACACGGTGTGAATCCGTGGCATTCCCGATGCTGTAACCCCTCCTGTTTAGAGTCCAAAAGGAAACTTTTTCGACAATTTTGCCACTGTTTCAATGTAATGAAATGGGAAGGCCGCCAAAAGAGAGGGCAAGCCAGAAGACGAACTAATCAACTTTAAGCAATTGAACTCGATGGCAAAGGGTTCTGACGGGCATTTATGCTCGATCAGGACCCTTTTTTTTTATTCCTAGGGGGCCTCGACAACTTACTTTAAGGTGTAAAAAAATGAAAACCCAGATTGAATTAGCACGAGAAGGAATTATCACGGAACAAATGAATACGGTCGCCTCGGCTGAGGGGTATAATCCAGAAATCATTAGATCACATGTTGCCTCTGGAGAAATCGTTATTGCAAATCATCCGAATAGACCGAACCAGAAGATTGTTGGTATAGGTACAGGACTCCGCACAAAAGTTAATGCCTCAATCGGTACATCTTCCGATATTTGTGACATTGAAATGGAATGTCGCAAAGCAAAAGCTGCTGAAGAAGAAGGCGCTGACACTCTGATGGAGCTTTCTGCCGGTGGAGATCTTGATGCAATTCGCCGTGCTGTTTTGTCCACCACTAACTTGCCAGTAGGAAATGTCCCTTTATACCAGGCTTTTAAGGAAACAACCGACAAATATAAAAATCCAGGTAAACTAGACCCTGAGTATCTTTTTGACCTTATTGAAAAACAGCTAGATGACGGCATGAGTTTTATGGCTATCCACTGCGGCATCAACCAGTACACGATAGAACGTTTGCGTAAGCAGGGCTATCGCTACGGAGGATTAGTGTCCAAAGGCGGAACCTTTATGGTGGCCTGGATGGACATTAATGGAAAAGAAAATCCTCTTTATGAACAGTTTGACAGGGTCTGCGCCCTCATGAAAAAATATGATGCGGTTCTTTCTCTGGGTAATGGTATTCGGGCCGGGGCTATTCATGACAGTCACGATAGAGCCCAGATGGCAGAGATGATCATCAACTGTGAGCTAGCTGAACTTGGCAGGGAAATGGGATGTCAGATGATGGTGGAAGGGCCAGGCCATGTTCCGCTCGATGAAATTGCCGGTAATATCATGCTTGAAAAACGAATGAGTGGTAACGCTCCATATTATGTCTTAGGGCCAATCCCCCTTGATACCGGCGCGGGATATGATCATATTGCTGCAGCAATCGGCGCCGCCAATTCTGCGCGCTATGGTGCAGATTTGGTGTGTTATATCACGCCGGCTGAACATTTGGCTTTGCCTAACGAACAAGATGTCCGTGAAGGTGTGCGTGCTACCCGCCTTGCTGTACGAGTTGGAGATATCGCCAAATACCCAGACCGCAGAGAGAATGAGAAAGTAGCAGCTAAGGCCCGGCGCGACATGCGCTGGGCAGATCTTGATGAAGTTCTTATGTTCCCTGAAGTTGCCAAAAAAGTAAAAGAAAGCCGATCCCCTGCCAATAAAGATACTTGCACTATGTGCGGTGATTTTTGCGCGATGAAAAAAGGTATGGAAGTCTTTGGGGATGATATTCGCGGCGATAAGGTAACATGTAAAAAAGAGAAGTAACCTCTTCTTTGTTATTATCTCACCATTTTGCGCTTATATGTTTTTCGTTCCCTTCGGGGTTACAAACACAGAGTGTCCAGCTTGTCTGGATTAGGGCCTTGTATTTCTGATGTATGACCTTACTTTTCTCAATGCTGACCCAGCTCACACAAATTTTCAGTACCTAGAGGATCTTTCCACAGCCTACTGGTTTTCGGAAACGCTCTTTGCTGCAATGGAGCTGCATATTTTCGATGTGATTGAAAAGAAATTCCCAACTACACATGAACTTGCCGGGGCAGCATCCTGTCATGAAGATGAACTAGACAGGATGCTGACGGTTCTGAACCGTATGGAACTCATCACAACAGTAGACGGGCGGTGGGTAAACAGTCAAATATCTCGTACGTATTTGACCTCTGAAAGCAGCTCATATATGGGGAATTTCCTACTTTACCGCAAATATATGCAAAGCGGTTGGAGATCATTAACTCAGAAGATTTCCAATACTCTCCCCCCAGAAACTCAGTCTTCGTCAGAACCAAACTACGCTCAAAAAACGTTTGATTATGTACAAGCCATGGACCAATTATCGCGACAGAAGGCAAAAGAAATTCTGCGAATAATCAACATGGATGCCTGGCAACCACCTATTCTTGATATCGGAGGTGGAGGCGGCGCACTCGGCCGTACCTTTATTGAGGCAAAAACAGACTCTTCTTCCAAGTTGCCTGATTGCAGTTATCACACTGATCTTCTTGAATTACCCGAAGTCATCAAAGCCGCTAAAGATATCTACAAAAATGAGAACGATTGGCGCCATATTAATTTCATTGCAGCCGATTTTCGTCATTACCAAAGTGACAAGACATATGGGCTTATAATCATCGGTAATTTTCTTCATGCTTACAGTAGGGAAGAGGCAAAGGAGCTACTCATCAAGGCCCTTACCATGCTTTCCCCCCAAGGCATTCTGCTGATTCATGATTATTTCCCAGACAGAATTGGACAATCACCTGTCAAAGGATCAATTTACGATCTCACAATGATGCTAAATACCTATAACGGCAGATGTCATAAGAGCATCAAAATTATTAACTGGCTGAAGAACAGTGGTATGGCAATAAACCACATTCGTGATTTGGAAACTGATTCTTCTGTTATAGTCTCGGCACAAAACACATCTTTCTCTGAGAGTTTATTTAAACCTTGCCGCCAAACAGAACTTCAAGAGTGGGTTTATTTCGCCCAGGACGTAGGATTTCAAAGGGCCAAGCTTCTTCCTGCCAGTGAAATAAGTATCGGTTCATGGGTCCGGAAAAAATGCCAATATGGTTGTCAGGTATACGGTGAAAATCTACAATGTCCACCAAATGGTATGAGTAGCGATGAGACAAAAAAAATGTTCACATCATATTCCTGGGCAATTCTTTTAGAGGGAATGCCTCCAGGCAAGGAATTTCACCAAAAGCTTCTTACTTTGGAGAAAAAAGCCTTCCTAAGTGGATTCCACAAAGCCTTTGTCTTTAGTGCCGGCCATTGTTCCCTCTGCGACAAATGCCCAGAAGACGGCAGATGTCGTTTCCCTGAAAAGGCGCGGCCTTCCATGGAAGGCTCCGGCATTGATGTTTATGAAACTGCGCGAAATGCCGGCATAAATTTGCGCCCAGTTCAAGAAAAAATTCAATACGTCAAATACCTGGGGCTTTTGATGTTGGAGTAAGTCAGTGAAAATATTATTTGTTCAAGTTCCTACAAGCAACCTTGGCTCAGGAGAGATTGTTTTTCCTCTGGGGCTGGCACGATTGACAGCAATGACTCCGGCTCATACAGTAAAGTCGGCTCTTGATATGAATCTGTGCATGGACCCTTGGAGCGATCTACGCGATAGGCTTGACGAATTTACGCCGGATGTGGTCGCCCTCTCCTTTCGAAATATTGATCCATTAGCTGGTATTCAAGTTTCCTACGTTCCATCCTTGCAAGCTGCTGCCCAAATTAGCCAGTTACTTGCACCCAAGGCAAAAATTATCGTAGGGGGACCGGCCTTTTCCCTGTTTGCAAATCAATTAATGGCTGAAATTCCAGCAATAGATTTCGGTATTATTGGCGAAGGTGAAGCCATTTTTTCTAGTCTGCTTAACTCGCTAACGAACCCAATTTCTGTGCCTAGCCTTATCTGGCGTAATGGTTCGGAGTTGATCAAAAATTCACCCCATCCTGGTTTTGATCTGGACCTGCTACCTCTGCCAGCGTACGATTATTTTAACCCCGAAGATTATGTTAAAAAAAATAAATATATTGCAGCAATAGGAATTGAAGGTAAGCGCGGTTGCGACCTCAATTGTGGTTATTGTCTTTATCCACGTTTAGGCGGCAACAAAATGAGGCTTCGCAGTCCTCAAAAAATAGTCGCCGAAATTGAGTATTTACAAAGAGTCTATGATATAAATTTGTTTCATTTTACCGACTCAGTTGTTAATCGGCCAGTGGATCATTTTAAAGCCGTGTGCCGTGAACTTATAAATAGAAATGTCAATATAGGCTGGACAGGTTTTTTTCGGGAAGACACCTTTACAGAAGAAACAGCAGCTCTTGCCAAAGAATCCGGCCTAGTTGCCTGTTATTTTTCAGGCGACGCACTTACTGAACATGGCTTGAAACTTCTCAACAAGAAAATGTCCCCAGCCGATATCCTACAGGCAGCACGGATTAGTGCCCAACTTGACATATTGACCATGCACCACTTTCTGGTAAATCTTCCTTTTGAAACAGCTTCTCACCATCAGGAGTCCATGGATATGATGAAAAAGATTCTGAACATACACGGCCCTGCCGGCAATCTTGGAGCTGTTATTTTTAACACGGTCAGACTCTATCCCGGAGCATCATTGACCAGAAAGCTGCTCAAGGAAAACCTCCTATCTCCAGAAACAAACCTACTCTACCCTGTGTATTATAATCCTGTTGAAACAGCTCATGTACAGCATGAACTTGATATTCTTTGTCAGACGGCTGGAATTTTCTCGCGGCTTAAGTTAACTGAACGCCTACTACCACAATAATTTTCGCCCCCTGAAAGACACTAGGAGTTCTAAAATTCATGCAAAGGAAACCTATGCAAATTTGCATTCTTGAACATCCCCGAATCCGATCACACGAGCGTTTCAATGATATTGCCAATACTCCTCTTTGGTCTTGTTTAATGGGCGGATATGCCGCTGCAATTTTACAAGAAGCTGGCCATGAGGTTACTTTCTGGGACACCACCAAAACCAGGTGGGATTTTGCCAAAACGACAGGGCAACTCCTTGATCTGTGCCCGGACCTGCTCTGCATTAATGCCGTCTACCTTTGGGAACATACAGCTATCCTCTTTAAGTTTATCAACACCCTCAAAAGACAAGGCTTCACTGGTCATATTAATTTTTTTGGTTCATCCGACTGAAGCGTACTTTTGAAATAAGTTTTGCAAAAAAAGTGGACATGCGATTTCCTTAATTAGAAGAACCACCAACTAATTCAGGAGGGAAAGCATGTC
>Ga0307929_1002043_pt1 | contig 13812 bp, 11 predicted proteins | sample AceLakmetage1330_FD_203160 | JGI IMG/M metagenome (GOLD analysis project Ga0307929, IMG submission 203160) | Saline water microbial communities from Ace Lake, Antarctica - #1330 | ecosystem: Environmental > Aquatic > Non-marine Saline and Alkaline > Saline | place: Antarctica: Ace Lake...
TGTCACGCGCATGGGTTGCCGCCGCAGCGGTCAGTTCCGCTGACAGCTCCACCGGCTGCAAACCACTGGCCGACCGCAACGCATTCACAGAATCAAGCACCCGAAACGGGATTTTCTTGTTCTCAAAGCTGCCGATCCGAAAAACCCCGGCCCCCGGCCCATTGGTTGCCCCGGTCGTTCCAAGGCAGGCCGACAAAACAAACATTGCGGTCACAAGTGCAGCGGTAAGGCGTGTCATTTTTATCATACCAATCCAGAGGCTGTTTCCCATCCTCCCTACCCTTTTCTTGAATCGCTTTCAAACACCAGTTTGATTTGAAACTGAGGCTTTAAGGCAATAAGTCTGTCGTAAACCCTCAAGGAGGTATTCAATGACCAAACGACCAACATCATTTCTGACCCGCCGCAACTTCAACAAGTCGCTGGCCACCGGGGTCGGACTGGCCGCCACCGGTTTTGCCAGTTCCGCTTTTGCCGATGACGAGATTATTGAAGAAGACGAGGTTTCCGCGACCGTCAAACGCAATATCTCCAGCTTTACCGCAAAAGACTGGCGTCCGTATTTCTCGAATCGCCGTCGTGGCGTGATTCTGGTGGATACCACCTCACGGGCGCTGCACTACTGGTCCGAGGATGGCGAAACCTACAAATTGTTCCCGACAAGCGTGCCGGTGACCCCGGAACTGACAAAACTTGGCCGGACTCAGATTGTGCGCAAACAAGTTGGCCCGGAATGGCGGCCAACCCCGAATATGAAAATCCGCAATCCCGAATGGCCCGACTACATCGGCCCGGGTGAGGACAATCCCCTCGGAACGCACGCATTGTATCTGTCTTGGAAATATTACCGCATCCACGGCACCAATGACACACGGAAAATCGGCCGTCGTTCATCCAATGGTTGTATTGGTCTATATAACCAGCACATCTCGGAACTCTTTGAATTAGCTAAAGTAGGCACACAGGTGTTGCTTATTTAACGACATCCAGCGAAACCTGTATTTGTCTTTCGCCATGAAGCATTGCATTTGAAAAATATTGCTGCTTAAAAACGAAGACGAGGTACAGTCTTGGGTGCCAGTCGTTGGGTCTAATGCCTTCACCCATTAAACGGCAGGCAAAAATTTTGGAGGATACTATGAAAAAAATCGCTCTCGCAGCCGCGCTTTCACTGGCAGCAACTTCGGTATTTGCCGGTTCGGTCGACACCGTAATGATGGACCCGGTTGTTGTTGAAGAAGCAGCGTCTTCTTCGGCTGGTGGCGTTCTGCTTCCGCTGATCGCACTGCTGGTTATCTGGGCAGCACTGTCGTAAGACACGCTTTTTCAGAATTCCGGGAAAGGCAGCGTCTACGCTGCCTTTTCTCTTTTCAGGGGGCGCTTTCAACCGGATGATTCGTCTTCCAGCAACGCCTGCAACCCCTCACGATAGGTCGGATAGATCAGCTTCACCCCCAGTTCATCCTTGATCCGATCATTTCTCACCCGCTTTGATTCGGCATAAAAACTACGCGCCATTGGCGTCATTTCTGCGGTGTCATAGGCTACCGTTTCGGGCATTGGCAGGCCCAACATCTCTGCCGCAAGGCCGATCACATCCTCAGGCGCGGCCGCAAGATCGTCACACAGATTGTAAATCGCCCCGGAATCTGGCGCGTTGATTGATGCGTGCAACACCTGCGCGATATCTGCCACATGAATGCGGCTGAACACCTGACCATGTTTGATGATCCGCCGCGCCGTCCCGGCCCGCACCTTGGCAAACGGCCCACGCCCGGGGCCATAAATCCCCGCCAGACGGAAAATATGCAACGCCAGCCCGGTCCGCGATGCCAGGGCGCCCCAAGCCGCCTCAGCCGCGACACGCCACTGGCCGCGCTTTGTTGCTGGTGTCAGGGCCGTGGCCTCGTCAACCCAACCGCCCTGATGATCGCCATAAACCGCCGTCGTTGACAGATAACCAAGCCAGTCCAACCGCCCCGCCTGGGCCGCAATCTGATCCCCCAGCGCCAGCAAAACCGGATCACCGGCCTCCCCCGGTGCGGCAGATAACAGGATATGACTGGCCGCAGCCAAATCATCCGACAGGTCTCTGCCCGGCCAAATCCGCGCCTCAACCCCCATCGCGGTCATCGCGTCGAGCTTATCCTGACTGCGCGTGGTGCCAATCACCCGCCACCCGTCATCCAGCAACTGCCGCGACAGCGCCGCCGCCGAATAGCCATGCCCAAACACCAGCATCACCTTGCCCATACTGCCCCCATCTTTCTTTCCCAAATATCCCCGCCAGAGGCTCCGACCTCGTCAGCCCGGCAATTGTTCCATCGCCCAGGCCGCGGCCTCAGCCACAACCGCATCCGGATCGTTCACCAAACCTGCCGCCACCGGCCGCAGCGCCGCCAAACCGGAATTGCCAATCGCATAAAGCACATTGCGCACAAATCGGCTGCGGCCAATCCGTTTCACCGGCGATTTGCTGTACATCGCCCGAAACTCGGCATCATCCAACTGCGCCAACGCTGCCAGTTTCGGTGCATCAAACCCGGCACGGGGGTGATACCCGGCTTCAGACGCCACGCGGGCGTATTTGTTCCACGGGCAGACCGCCAGACAATCATCACAGCCATAAATCCGGTTGCCCAGCAACGGCCGCAACGCCAGATCGACCGGCCCTTCATATTCAATCGTCAGATAAGAAATGCAGCGCCGCGCGTCCAACTGATAAGGTGCCACAAAGGCCGCGGTCGGGCAGACATCCAGACAGGCCCGGCAACTGCCACAATGATCAACCTCGGCCTCGTCTACAGCCAGGTCTGCGGTGGTAAAGATCGCCCCCAGAAAGAACCAACTGCCAAGCTGCCGACTGACAAGATTGGTGTGCTTGCCTTGCCAGCCCAACCCCGCCGCCTGCGCCAGCGGCTTTTCCATCACCGGTGCCGTATCCACGAACACCTTGATTTCCGCCCCCGGAGCCTGGTCGATCAGCCAGCGCCCCAGCCGTTTCAGCCGTTTTTTGACCAGATCGTGATAGTCGCGGTTTTGGGCGTAAACTGAAATGGCCCCGCGATCCGGCTGTTCCAAAACCGCCATCGGATCGTGGTCCGGGCCGTAGTTCTCGGCCAGCATCACCACAGACCGCGCCTCAGGCCACAAAGCCGACGGATCGCCGCGCCAGGCCATCCGTTGTTCCATCCAGCCCATTTGCCCGTGATACCCGGCCTCGACAAACCGGGCCAGCCGTGCTGCTGCCCCTGGGATGTCACCGGGCCTGCAAATCCGAATATCGGCGAAACCTTCGGCCAGGGCCGCCGTCTGCAATTGCGCTTTCAGCCCGGTCAAAAATCCAAGTCCGCATAATGTGGCGGCTGCGGAAATCCGGGGACGTTATCCGCCAGCAAAGATCGAAAGGCCGGGCGCGATTTGATCGTCGCATACCATTCCTTGACCCCTGCATTGCGGTTCCAGTCCACGTCGCGGATGTAATCAAGGCAAGACAGATGCGCCGCCGCCGAAAAATCCGCCAAGGTCATGCGGTCCCCCGCCAGCCAGCGCCGCTGTTCCAACAGCCAGCCGATATAATCCAGATGGTATTTGATGTTACGCGCACCCGCTTTGACATTGGCACTATCAGGATAACCCGATTGGGTGATCTTTTTATTCACCCGCTCATAAAGCAGATTGGCCGTGACCTCGCGGTGAAACTTGTCGTCAAACCAGAAATTCAGCCGCCGCACCTCAGCCCGTTCGCCGGGGGTTGCGGGCATCAAGGCAGGTTCCGGGTGAACCTCTTCCAGATATTCACAGATCGCGCTGCTTTCGGACAAAACCAGACCATTGGCGCGCAACACCGGCACCATGCCCGCCGGGTTCATCAAGGTGAAATCCTTGCGCTTTTCCCAATAGCGTTCTTCGACCAGCTCAACTTCGATCTTCTTTTCAGCCAGAACCAGCCGCACTTTGCGGCAAAACGGCGATAGGGGAACGTGATATAGTCGGTGCATTTGGCCCTGCTCAGGAGATTATCTTTCTGCCTGTTTGCCCCTATGGCGGCGAAACTTCAACTATTCAAAACAGGCTGCGCGCCCATCCGCCGCTATCGTCCGCGCCCCATCCATGATCGACGCCGTCCGCTTGCGCGTAGAAACGCTTGGATTAACCGCCGAGCGGCCTTTGGGGCTAGGCAGCACTGCTGCCAGCCGCGCGGCCTGCAACAGGCTTAAATCGGACGCCTTGACGCCGAAATAATGCGGCCCGGCAGCCCCGACCCCAAACACGCCCTCGTCAAGCTCGGCCACGTTCATGTAAACCTCGACGATCCGGCGTTTTGACCAGAACAGTTCGATCATCAGGGTCATTTCCGCCTCCATTGCCTTGCGCAACCAACTGCGCGCAGGCCACAGGAACACGTTTTTGGCCACCTGTTGGGAAAGGGTCGAGGCCCCGCGCAACCGGCCACTGCCTCTGGTCACAACCGCCCGGATCGCGCCGAGGTCAAACCCCCAGTGCTGGCAGAAATTCGCGTCCTCGGCTGCGACAATCGCCCGCGCCACATCCGGTGACACGGTCTCGATCGCCACCCAATCCTGCTTGATCCCCCCCAATCGACGGGATTCGCTTAACATATAAAAATTGGTCGGCGGATTGATGAACGCAAAGACAAACACCACCAGAGCCTGAAACGCCAGCACGGCCCAGAACCCGCGCGCGGCGATCTTGACGCCCGCGCGCAGCCAGTCCCGCACGCGGCGCAACCGTCTTTGCGCAGGGCTTTCTTTCGCCTTGCCGCGTTTTCTTACAGGCTTTTTTGCCGGTTTCTTTTTACGCTCTGCCACGCCCCATCATAGGGCGCGGCACAGCAATAGAAAAGCGGCTTGCTCTGGGACGGTGCCCTTAAAATCACGCCGTCAATGCGTCACTGCCTTCTGCTGTCAGCGGATGCGCCAGATGTGCCAACATCTCTTTCGGGCAGATTTGCAGGAAGTTCGCCAGTTCTTCATCCCAGTTGCGCAGGATATCACGGGCCCGGGCTGACCGGCTTTCGGTCAGATGCTCTACAATCAGCGACTTCAGCTCACCAACCCAATGGGCGTTGCTGACTGCACCCACCACCAGTGATTCGGTGTTGATGTGATCGCGCGCACGGCCCTCAGGATCGTAAAGATACGCCATGCCGCCGGTCATGCCCGCGCCAAAGTTCATCCCGATTGTTCCAAGGATCACCGCGACACCGCCGGTCATATACTCACATCCGTTGCTGCCACAGCCTTCAACCACCACCTTGGCACCGGAGTTGCGCACCGCAAACCGTTCTCCGGCGCGACCATTGGCAAACAACTTGCCGTCAGTTGCGCCATAAAGAACCGTGTTGCCAACGATGGTGTTGTCCGCTGCCACAAGCGGTGAGGCAAGCGGCGGCCTGACAACGATCATGCCCCCCGACAGGCCCTTGCCGACATAGTCATTGGCATCCCCCGAAACCTCAAGCTTGAGGCCAGGGGCCGCAAACGCGCCAAGCGACTGCCCGGCACTGCCCGACAGTTTCACCGTCAAATGATCGGGCTGAAGATCGTTGCGCATGCCAAAGCGGCGCACGATATGGCTGGACACACGGGTGCCGATGGTCCGATGCGTGTTCTGCACCGAATAGGACAGTTGCATCTTTTCGCCGTCCTTGAAGAACGGTTCCGCATCGCGCACGATATCCGCGTCCAGCGTATCGGGCACCACTTGCCTGGGCTTCTTGCGATCGTATTTGATCGAATGATCTTCATCGACCGCGATCAGCATCGGGTTCAGATCCAGATCATCCAGATGGGCCGAGCCACGCGAAACCTGCGTCAGCAGATCGGCCCGGCCAATAACCTCGTCCAGCGATCTGGCACCAATACTGGCCAGGATTTCCCGCACTTCCTGGGCATAAAACGTGATCAGATTCACCACCTTATCCGCCGTGCCGGTGAACTTCTTGCGCAGGCGTTCGTCCTGCACGCAGACCCCTACCGGGCAGGTGTTGGACTGGCACTGCCGCACCATGATACAGCCCATCGCGATCAGCGCGGCGGTGCCGATGCCAAACTCCTCGGCACCCATCATTGCGGCCATCACAATATCACGCCCCGTGCGCAGCCCACCATCGGTGCGCAAAGTTACACGATCACGTAAGTTGTTCATCGCAAGCACTTGATGTGCCTCTGTTAATCCCATTTCCCAGGGCAGGCCTGCGTACTTGATACTGGTCGCTGGACTGGCCCCTGTGCCGCCATTATGGCCGGAAATCAGAATGACATCGGCCTTGGCCTTCGCCACCCCAGCCGCAATCGTCCCCACGCCTGAGCTGGCGACGAGTTTCACCGTTACCTTAGCAATGGGGTTTATCTGCTTGAGATCATAGATTAATTGCGCCAAATCCTCGATCGAATAGATGTCGTGATGCGGCGGCGGTGAAATCAGCGTCACCCCCTTGGTGGAGTGCCTAAGACGTGCAATCAGCTCAGTCACTTTGATGCCGGGCAACTGCCCGCCCTCACCAGGCTTGGCACCCTGGGCAACCTTGATTTCCAGCTCTTCACAATGGTTCAGATATTCCGCTGTCACCCCAAACCGGCCCGAGGCAACCTGCTTGATCTTGGCGCTTGGATTGTCACCATTTGGTTCCGGCACAAAATGCGCCGGGTCTTCGCCACCTTCGCCACTGTCGGATTTCGCACCGATCCGGTTCATCGCGACGTTCAGGGTTTTATGCGCCTCGGGCGACAGCGCCCCAAGCGACATGCCGGGCGTCACAAACCGCTTGCGGATCGAGGTGATGCTTTCAACTTCTTCCAGCGCAATCGGCTGGGCCTTGGGGCTGAAATCCAGCAAATCCCGCAAATGGATCGGCGGGTTGGATTGCATCTTGGCCGAATACTGCTTCCACAGATCATACGAGGCCTGATCACACGCCGATTGCAACAGATGCATATTCTGCGCCTGCCAGGCATGTTTTTCGCCCTGATGCCGGGCCTTGTAAAACCCGCCAATTGGCAACACATCCGCCCCGCCAAGCCAGCCTTTGGCGTGAACCGACGAGACTTTGCGTTGGATGCCAGTCACGCCAATGCCGGAAATCCGGCTGGGCATACCCGGGAAATATTCCGCCACCATCGACCGGCTGAGACCAACGGCCTCAAAGTTCATGCCACCACGATAGGACGAAATCACGCTGATCCCCATCTTTGACATGATCTTCAAAAGACCCTGGTTGATCGACGTACTATACCGTCCGACCACCACATCAAGGGGCCCGTCAAGCAGGCCACGCGCCACCCGGTCAGCAATCGAATCTTGCGCCAGATAAGCGTTGACGGTGGTAGCACCACAGCCGATCAGCACCGCGAAATAATGCGGGTCAATACATTCGGCCGAGCGCACGTTCAGCGAACAGAACGTCCGCAGGCCATTACGTGTCAGCCAGGAATGCACCGCACTGGTCGCCAAGATCATCGGCATCGGCACCCGGTCGGTCGACTGGTAATGATCCGTCAGGATCAAATGCATCGCCCCGGCGCGCACGGCGTCTTCGGCCTCGGCCCGCAATTTATCAAGCGCGGTCTGCAAGGCCATCGCCCCGCCTGCCCGCGCAAAGGAACAATCCAGTTCCACCACCGCGTCGCCGAAATGTTTGACCATCTCGGAAAACTTGGCGTTTGACACAAAAGGGGATTCCAGCAGCAGAATTTCCGTCTGTTCGCTGCTTTCATCCAGCACGTTGCGCAGATTGCCAAAGCGTGTTTTCAGGCTCATCACCCGGTGTTCGCGCAAACTGTCAATCGGCGGGTTCGTCACCTGGCTGAAGTTCTGACGGAAGAAATGGCTAAGCGGTCGGTACATGTCTGACAAAACCGCCGAGGGGGTGTCGTCGCCCATCGAGGCAATGGCTTCCTTACCGTCTTCGGCCATCGGATGCAGGATCTGCTCCAACTCCTCAATTGTGTAGCCGGCAGCGATCTGACGCTTGCGCAGGTCTTCGCCGGTGAACAGGGTTTTCTCGGCAATATGCCCGGTTTCCGCTTCAAGATCGGTGATCTTATCGACCCATTCGCTAAACGGGCGGGCCGCTGCAAGTTCGTCCTTAATCTCGGCGTCGTGCAGCAACCGGCCCTCGGCCATATCAACCGCCAGCATCTGCCCCGGCCCCAAAGCGCCCTTTTCGATGACGTCCGCCTCGTTCGTCGGCACCATCCCGGTTTCCGATCCGGCAATCACCAACCCGTCACCCGTCACGACATAGCGCATCGGCCGCAAGCCGTTGCGATCAAGCCCGGCACAAACCCAGCGCCCATCTGTCATCGCCAATGCAGCCGGGCCATCCCAGGGTTCCATCACACTGTTGCAATAGGAATACATGTCCTGCCAGGCCTTGGGAATTTCCGTGGCATGGTTCGACCAGCTTTCAGGCACCATCATGGTTTTGGCCATCGGCGCATTGCGCCCAGCCCTGACCATCACCTCAAACACCGCATCAAGGGCCGCGCTGTCAGAGGAGCCTTGCGCCACAATCGGCTTAATATCCTCAGCAAAATCCCCAAAGGTGGAGCTGGCCATGCGAATCTCATGACTGCGCATCCAGTTGAGGTTGCCTTTCAACGTGTTGATCTCACCATTGTGCGCCAACATGCGGAAAGGCTGCGCCAGCCACCATTGCGGGAAGGTGTTGGTTGAATACCGCTGGTGATAAATCGCGAACGCGCTTTCAAACCTTGTGTCCATCAGGTCGGGGTAAAAAACCGCCACCTGTTCGGCCAGCATCATGCCTTTGTAAATCACCGACCGGCAGGACAGGCTGCAAATATAAAGCCCGCTGATCTGCTTGGCGGCAGCCGCCTTTTCGATCCGGCGGCGTATGACATACAACTCACGCTCAAAGGTTTCTTCATCCACGCCTTTGACGTTGGAAATCAGGATTTGTTCAATCTCGGGCCGGGTCGCGTTAGCCTTTTCGCCCAGACAGGTCACATCGACCGGCACATGCCGCCAGCCATAGATGTAATAGCCCATGCGCAGGACTTCAGCCTCGACAATCGTGCGGCAGGTTTCCTGGGCGCCAAAATCGGTGCGTGGCAGGAAAATCTGACCGACCGCGATCAGTTTGCCGGTGTCCGGCTCATGCCCGGTGCGGCGGATCTGGTCGTAGAAAAACTTGACTGGGATCTGCACATGAATGCCAGCGCCATCGCCGGTTTTGCCGTCGGCATCAACCGCACCGCGATGCCAGACCGCTTTCAGCGCCTCAATGCCGTTCGCCACCACACCGCGTGACGGTTTGCCGTCGATTGACACCACAAGGCCAACCCCGCAGGAGGCGTGCTCATCCTCGGCCCGGTACATGCCGGTCGCTTCCAGAGCGGCGCGTTTGGCTTCTTCGGCTTTTACCCATTCTGCATCAAACTTGGTCATGCGTTTTTCCCATCTTCTTCGAAGCTGACACCAAAATGCGCCGCTGTTTCGGCCCTTGTCAGTTTTGTGTGATTCCCCGCCAGGGCATAGCCCTGTGGTTTGGTATCGACAAAAAATTCCATCCCTATCTTCATGTCGCGGGTGTCAAACATTCCGGCAGCAAAATTGTAGTCGCCCTGCCCCGGCACCTCGGCGGTCAGTCGATAGAACAGGGTCGATCCGCAGATGCCGCAGAACCCGCGCTCGGCCCACTCAGAAGACTGGAAGCGCTTTACCGGCCCATCCAACACGATGCTGTCCTGATTGACCCTGACCGAGATAAACTCGGACCCTGTCCACCGCCTACACATGTCGCAATTGCAAACATTCAGAATGTTACTAGAAAGCGTCGCCCTAAGCGTCACCGCACCGCACATGCATTGACCTGTCTTGTCCATCAAATCATCCCTCAGTCCAGACCCTATAGGTCAACCTTGTTGATATGCTTGGGTGTCACCGATCACTCGGCAGCGACAGCCGCGCGGGCCTCCAGATCAGCCAGAATACTGTCCGCCGCGCCGCGCCCATCGGCAATCGCCCAGACCACCAGCGAGGCCCCGCGCACAATATCGCCGACCGCATAAACCCCATCCATCGGGGTGCGGTGGGTTCGGAAATCGGCCTTGATCGTGCCCCAACGGGTAACCTCAAGATCGGGCTGGTCCCACAGGGTTTGCAGGTCTTCCGGTTCAAACCCCAGCGCCTTTATCACCAGATCAGCGCCTTCGGTGTAATCCGCGCCGTCGATCTCGACCGGGCTTTGACGGCCACTTGCATCCGGCGCACCCAGCCGCATTTTCGCGACCTTTACGCCTGAAACACGGCCTTCCCCGGCAAAGCCCTTGGGGGCCGCCAGCCAGACAAACTCCACCCCTTCTTCTTCAGCATTCTGGGTTTCCCGGACCGAGCCGGGCATATTCGCGCGATCCCGGCGATACAGGCATTTCACACTGGTCGCCCCTTGCCGTACGGCCGTCCGCACGCAATCCATCGCGGTATCGCCGCCACCGATCACAACGACTTTCTTGCCATCGGCCGACAGCTCACCGCTTTCAATCTCTGGCACTTTATCACCGAAATTCAACCGATTAGTGGCGGTAAGGTAATCTATCGCCTTAACAATGCCACCAAGACCAGCCCCCGGCCCGCCCAGATCGCGGGACTTGTAAACGCCGGTCGCTATCAGCACCGCGTCATGTTTGGCGTAGAGATCTGCAAAGCTGATATCGTCGCCAATATTGCAGTTCAAAACAAACTCAACCCCGCCGTCTTCAAGCTGGCTGACCCGGCGCGCGACCACCTCTTTTTCAAGTTTGAAACCGGGGATGCCATAAGTCATCAGCCCGCCTGCCCGATCATAGCGATCATAAACCACAACCTGCACGCCCGCCCGGCGCAGCACATCCGCAGCCGCCAGCCCGCCAGGGCCAGCGCCGATGATTGCGACCGTTTCGGTCCTTTCAGCATGCGGCTTGATCGGCTTGACCCAACCCTTATCCCAGGCGGTGTCAGTGATGAATTTTTCAATCGACCCGATTGTCACCGTACCGTGGCCGGATTGTTCAATCACGCAATTGCCTTCACACAGACGGTCCTGCGGGCAAATCCGTCCGCAGATTTCCGGGAACGTGTTGGTCGCCTGGCTTAGTTGATAGGCCTCCTCCAGCCGGTTTTCAGCCGTCAGGCGCAACCAGTCAGGGATGTTATTGTGCAGAGGACAATGGGTCTGGCAGTAAGGCACACCGCATTGCGAGCAGCGGCTGGCCTGTTCTTCCGCCTTGGCCAGCGCGTATTCGGCATAGATCTCCTGATAGTCCTGCCTGCGACTGCCCGCATCACGTTTGTCGGGCATGCCACGCGTGACATCTACGAATTTCAGCATTTTCTGTTCAGCCATCTGCGTAAATTCCTGTAATCCAAGCGGAAGCGTTTTATATACCAGTCGCTTTCAATATTAAAGTAAACTGTACTGACCTATATTAAGAAGATTTTCACCCTCTGCGTTCTTTCTGCATGTTTTCACCCAAATATAGGTCAGTATAATTAACCTATATCAGGATTTCCCAATCCCGCCGCCGCCAACTACCTTGGCGCCAACGAATCACTTTGGTCACATCGCATGAGCCTTTTTCACCTATTTCTGCTGGCAATCATCCAGGGTCTGACCGAGTTTTTGCCGGTCTCCTCCTCCGGCCATCTAATCTTGCTGCCCACTCTGACCGGCCTGCAAGATCAGGGACAAATTCTGGATGTTGCCGTCCATATCGGCACCCTTGGGGCGGTGATCCTTTATTTTCACCGCGATGTGCGCAAGGCATTCAGCGGCCTGTTCCACCTGCTGCGCGGCAACGCCAAAAGCCCGGAAGCCCGGCTTGCATTGCTGCTGTTCATTGCCACCATCCCGGTCATCCTGCTGGGGCTGACCCTGAAACTGACGGGGCTGGCCGATCAGATGCGGTCGATCACCGTGATTGGCTGGACCATGCTGGTTTTCGGGCTGGTCCTTTACTGGACCGACCAGAAAGGCGGCAGCGAAAAGACCGGTGCCGACTGGTCGATCCGCGACGCAGTTATCATGGGTTTGTGGCAGGCGCTGGCGCTGATCCCAGGAACCTCCCGCTCCGGCGCGACGATCTCGGGCGCGCGGGCTTTGGGGTATAATCGACAGGATGGCGCAAAGATCGCGATGCTAATGTCGATCCCGACAATAATCGCGTCCGGCACTTTGCTGGGGCTGGAGGTCGCGGCCACCGCCAATGCCGCCGCCGCCAAAGACGGCGCGATTGCCGCCGCGATGTCCTTCGTTGCGGCCTTGCTGGCGCTGTCGTTGATGATGCGCCTACTGAAAACCGTCAGCTTCACGCCATACGTGATTTACCGGGTGATCCTGGGGATCGCCCTTCTGGCCATCGCCTATAGCTAGATCGACCTAAGCGCGCAGATTGGCGGCTGATTCTTTCAGCGCGGTATATTGGCCGCTGGCCCGGTGGCAATAAAGGTAGCTTTCCAAAACCGCCTCCATCGGGGTCGGTTCGATCCCCAGATCGGTCAGCCGTTTGGCGTCTTCACTGACCACATTGTCATGCGCCAGCAGTTTCACCTGATCGCGGGTCAAAATGCGGTTGGTAAACAAACCACCCGTCATCATCGCGCCGACATCCAGGAACCAGGCATTGATACGCGCCAGCCAGAACGGCATGTTCAACAGCACACGCCGCCGCCGCACGACCCGCAGCATGCCGCGCATCAGATTGCGGAAACTGCGCGCAACCGGCCCGCCGATTTCGTAAATCCCCGGTGCCGCTTCGCCCGTCACACCTTTGACAGCCGCCTGTGCCACATCATCGATATAGACCGGCTGAAACATCGTCTCTGCGCCGACCAATGGCAGCACCATCGAAAACCGCGCCATCCGCGCGAACCGGTTGAAAAACGCGTCCTCTGGGCCGAAAATCACCGATGGCCGCAGGATCATCGCCGTTGGGAAGGCGGCCATAACCGCCGCCTCGCCTTCAGCTTTGGTGCGGGCATAACGGCTGTCGCTGTTGATATCTGCCCCCAGGGCCGAGACGTGAACAAGCGTTTTCACCCCTTCAGCCGCAGACAGCCGCGCAATCCGTTCAGCCCCGTCGGCCTGCACGGCGCCAAATTTTTGCCGGCTGGTTTCCTGCAAAACACCCACACAGTTCACCACAGCATCCGCCCCGGCAATTGCCGCACGGGTTGAGTTTTCGTCGCGGATATTGGCCAAGATCGGTTCGACCTGGCCAACGGTTCCGAATGTGCGCACAAACATCGCCTCGTTGGGACGACGCACGGCGACGCGCACGCGCCAGCCCTCGCGAGCCAATCGTCTGGCGATATAGCGCCCGACAAATCCGGAGCCGCCGAAAATGGTTGCGGTTTTTGGGGTGCCTGACATGGAACGCTCCTGAAAATGCTGCCGATAGCGCATTGCATTTGCCAAGAATCGCAATTCATCCCGAACTCAGGTGAATTGCGATGTACCTATCTCAGATAAAACGCAAAACGCTGTAGCACACCCATAATCCTTGGCGTCGTCAGGAACAAGTTTCAATTATCGCGCATTTGCCTGCGACTTGCCGTTGACACCGCCAATATCGGGCGCTAAATCGCCTTTCACTAACGACACACCTGCCCAGGTGGCGGAATTGGTAGACGCGCTAGCTTCAGGTGCTAGTGTCTGTATGGACGTGGAGGTTCGAGTCCTCTCCTGGGCACCACCACCTCAGCTAACCCCTTGAAATAGCTTCAGCTTTTAGTATGTGCTAGGAGCAGTAGACCATGTCGTTGACCAAATCCCCTGCATACACCTTC
>Ga0307929_1002046_pt1 | contig 13805 bp, 12 predicted proteins | sample AceLakmetage1330_FD_203160 | JGI IMG/M metagenome (GOLD analysis project Ga0307929, IMG submission 203160) | Saline water microbial communities from Ace Lake, Antarctica - #1330 | ecosystem: Environmental > Aquatic > Non-marine Saline and Alkaline > Saline | place: Antarctica: Ace Lake...
AACACCATCTTCAGTTATAGCAACTTTTTCTTCTAGAAAATAATTATGAATTTCTTCAAATAAATTTTGAGTTATTCTATTTGAAGTTTCATATCTTTTTGGAAGAATTTTGTAAAATTGATATTTTAAAATATCGTTTTTTTTAAATTCTTCAACACATTCATTTATCAACTTACCAGCACATTTAAAGAGCCATTCATTCCAATAAGAATCTTCATTAATTTTTTCTCTATCAGGAGTTATAATAAAATCTGAGTTAATTAAAAATTTAAGACCAGTGTCATATTTTGTAGGTAAAAATGCAAATAATTTTCCTTGTGTTTCTTGTAAATTATTATTTCCATCAATATTAAATGCTACATGGACTGCTCTTATTTTTGCTTTTTCTCTTTTTTCTCGTTCATCTTTTTCTAATGAGTTAAAAGCAACATCGTCAATAGGAAATCTTTTATTTTTTACAATCCATCTTCCAACTAATTTTTGTTTATTATATAATTCATAGAAATCATTTTTTAGTTTTTTATGAAAAATTATTTCTTCATTCCTAATTTTATTTACTATTACAATTTTTTCTAAATGTTTTAAGAACAATATTATTTCAGGTTTTAAATTGGAAATTTGATTTTCAATATCATTTAATTTATTAGGGGTTAATTCTTTTCTAAAAGGAAGTATTACAGTTGTATTTCTTGGATGAGGATTAGAATTATTTATAATTGTAGGTATATAGAAGGTATTATTATCAAATCTAAATTTAAATTCACCAGAATAAATTTCAGGATTATTAGATATCTTAAATACTGATTTAAAACCTGCACCAAAAAAACCTATATATTCAGGTTTATCTTTTTTTGTTCCTTCTCCAAAACTACATAAGGCTTTTACATCATTATTATCAAATTCTTTACCATTATTAATTATAGTTATTTTATTTTCTTCAATAATAAGTTTAAATTCTTTTGATTGACTGTCCTCTGCATTTTGTATAAGCTCTATGACAAAATGGTCTATTTTTGAAAAATTATTGATAAACGCTTTAGTTGAATTAAAACCCGGTATACCTAAATCAGTAGGTGTTGTAACATCACCTTCTTGCTTGAATAAAGGACTAAATCGTTCTCTTATTTTTTGGATGGTTTCTTCTGCTTTAATTGACATTCAAGAACCCTCCTGCGATTACTTCATGGCTAACTATTATTTTCTTTTTTGACTCGAACTCAATTTTTCTTGTTTCAAAGTTCCTTGTAACATTTGCTCTTTGAGCTTCTTTCATTTTAACTATTTTTTCTGTTCGTTCATTCAAATCAGACTTCATTCTATTGATTAGACTGTCTATATTTCTAATTTTAATATTATGTGATTGTTTCAAACTAGCAATCATATCGCTAACTAATGATTCATTAACTGTTTCTAATTCTTGTTTCTTTTCCTTCTTTTGTCCAATAACATATTGTAATGATACTGATTCACAGTTCTTTATAAGTTCATTATCTTTTATTTGGTCATTCATATTATCTTCTGAATTCTTAAGTATGTGAAATAACTTTTTAGATAATTCATCATTAACTTTTGAAGTTTTGTAATCAATTACAACAGGAACAAAAGTTAAAGAACGTGTATAACCTTTTATTTCTAATAAATAAATAAAAAACATAAAATCTCCTTTTATATCTAAATTAGAATCTTGGTAAGAAACCTTTGTAATTCTATTAAATTCTTTTTTTTCATAGAATGAAACAATTCCTTTAATGAGATTATGTCTCAAAGTTATGAATTCAATATCAGGATAGTTATTGGCAGTTTTATAATCAAAAGTGATTTTGAATGAATCTTGATTTATTAAATCTAAGAATTTCTCAGTGAATTCTGTACTAACATCTTTTCTTGTAAAAATATTATTTCTTACAAATTCTCTGAACTCATCATCAGGTTTTATTGTAATTGTTAAATCAGTTCCTTTTGAAATCTTTGTTTTCACATAGTTTTCTTCTAAAAACATTACTACTAAACTTTTTATTTCGTTTGGTGTTATAAATCGTTCTTGTTTTTGAATATTTGATATTTCTTCTGTGAAATAATTATCTTGACCAATGAATTTCTTCCTATCATTATCAAAGACTTCTAAATCTTTTTTCTTTTTCTCAATTACAAGTGCTATTTGATCTGCTTTTTGTTGTTGTTGTTCAGAAGTAAGATTAGTATTAACTAATTCGCTTGTTAATTGTTTTATAGCTTCGCCTAATATTGGTTCTAATTCTCCTACATATTGCTCAAAAACTCCTATTCTATTACACAGTCTTAAGAAAATATTTGATTCAATAGTATTTTCTACCGAGAAATTATATATGTGAATTTTTGGACTTAATTGACCATATCTATCAAGTCTTCCTATTCGTTGTTCAATACGCATAGGATTCCAAGGCAAATCATAATTTATCATACAATTACAGAACTGCATGTCTAAACCTTCACCACCTACTTCGGATGATAGTAATATTTGATAGCCATCAGGATCTGCGAATTCATCAAAAATAGTCTCTCTTTCAATAAAAGGAACATCGCCATCGATCTTAGCCACTTTAAAACCTTTTTTTTGAAGCTCTTTTTGTAAAAATCTCAAAGTTCGTTTAAAGAAGGAAAAAATTATTATTTTCTTTATCTTTTTTTTATTTAAAATTTCATCAATAGTTTTCACAAACATGATAGATTTTGAATCTGGTGAAACTAATTTTGTCTCAGCAAAATTAATTAGTTCTCTGATATTTCCTACATCTCCTTTTGTTAATGAAAGTTTTCCATCCTCTTCATCGTCTTCATCTAAGTCTTCTTTAGATAAGTCAATTTCGCCTGCAGTACAAATACTCTTTAAATAATCAACCGATGCAGGAATGCAACTTGCAACTTGTCTTAAAGGCATTTGTAGAATAAAACCAGGTGGAACACCAGGGTTTAATTTCAGAAATAAATCTCCTACTAATTTGTAATAAGTAAATTCATCTTCAGTTAATGTTACTTGAATTGTGATTGGTTCTCTAATAGGTGATTCTATGCTGATTTCTTTTTTCTTTGTACGGGTATAAATATTTGCAAGAACATTCAGCTCACTTAATATTTTTTGTAAAACTATTATATCGCTATGATCTAACTCATTCTTTAATAGTATTTTCTTGGCAGCAATGTAATTAGGATTTGATAAGAATCTACTTTCTTGAGATGTATCCTCAACTTTTGTTAACTGAGTTAATATTTCTTTAGCGCTTTCTTTTTTTGAAAGTTTGGTAACTGCTAAATTAATGAATTCATTTGGTTTGATTTGATCTTCAAATGTGTCAAAATTGTTAAATTCTTCAGGCATTAAAATTTTAAATAAATTAAACAAATCACGATTACCAAGCTGTAAAGGCGTTGCAGACATCATAATCATACTTTCAGCAGTATTAGATAGAATCTTCCCTAAATTATGTGTTCTAGTCCCTTCATTGCGCATGTGATGTGCTTCATCTATCAGGATTAAATCCCATGGAATTTGTAATTTCTCAAATTGGTCTAAGATGCCTTCTGCTCTTAACATTTGCATTGATGCTATGGCTTTTAATTGAACTCCATTAGGATTTCTTTCAAATTTCTTAAAAAAAAGTTTTATTGATTTTGAGTCTAATATTCCAAAATCTTCAGAAAATCTTTTTCTTAATTCTTTTTGCCATTTATAACGTAAAGAAGAAGGACAAATAAATAATACATTTTTCATATTGAATCTTGATAATAATTCAGTATAAATTATTCCTGCTTCAATAGTTTTACCAACCCCTACTTCGTCTGCAATGAAAAGTCTTTGATAAGGTGATTTAAGAAATTTGATAACTGGTTTAAATTGGTGAATTAGAAATTCTGTTCTTGATGATAAGAATGCATATAAGTTATTTGATAATGGTCTTTCTATCTTAATAAATGTTAGGTAGTTGTTGAAATCTACTAGGTTGGAATAATTATTCTCATCAAATTGAGAAACTAAATCCTTTGATTTTGATTTTGCAAGTTCTAAACTATCCTCTGAGTATGTTTTTTGACAATTTTCTATGTACAGAGCATAATGGACTTCTCCTGAGATAAACTTAGGATCTTCACATATAACCCCTACTTTATCAGTATTGATTAATTTTACAACTTGTCCTTTTGAAAATTTCGCTTCCATATTATATCACTTGTATACTTTAATTCCAAATTCATCTTCAATACTGCCAATGAACTCAACAAAGTCTTTATCCTCTGTCAATATGCCAACTTCTTTCTCTGAAGTTTTATCCAATTTAATTACTTCCGCTAATAAAGTCATATCTCCTTCTTCAGGCATTAAACTATCCCTTTGACTTAATTTTCTTAATTTATGTGAAACATATTTACTTCTTATTTTTGCAAGCATTATTTCTTCTAACTTATTCAGATGTTTTTGATAAAATTCTTTTATTCTATTAATGATTTCTTCATCAACTTGGATTTCTTCTTTTAATGAATAGGTCTCAATTACTTTTTCAAATCTTTTTTTTAAAGTAATTTCAATTTCTTCATAATTGAATCTTTCTTGGTTTCTACAAACCCTTTTTATTGAAATTAATTGGAAATCTAAGTGTTTTTGTACTTCTTCAACTGTTGATTTGGTTATGATAAATGAATTATTATGCTCTAATTTCTCTAAATCATACTTTGATTTGCTTCCAAGTCTGTAGTCTCCAACATCATAAAATATTCTGGAAATAACGACGTTTGAATCTAAAGCCAAAATCATTCCTGAAGGTTTTTCAAAATCAATTTCTTTTATTTCAGAATCAACAATATTTAATTTTATTAAATCATAATATTCTTCTAACTCTTCTTTATCAGGTTCAATTAGATTGACAGTGTGCCAACAATAAAGCGCCTTATCCCATTCTTTTAAATCAATCATCTTTTTAATCAAATAACACAAATAACTAGTGTCATAAGTTAAACGAACTTCATTAATTTGGTAATTAAGAGGGATTTTGTCATCAGAATCATGTTCTGAAGCAGTATAATCTTCAATTATCTCTTTCTTTAAATCTTTAATATCTTGTCTTTTAGTATCATAAACTAAAACAGCATTACAACAAATTAAAGTATAACGATAAAAATGAATCTTATTATAACTATTAACTCCTTTTCTAAGATTTGTAATTGCTTTATCAAGTAAAGTTACAAATGAATCTTTATTTTTACCACTCTTACGGACCCTATCATGGTGGTTAATCAGGTGTCTAATTAAAAGATCATACATACGTTCATCTATATCATTCTTGATTTTTTCCATGTATTTTAGTTCTTTAGTGTTAGTGTCCATTTATTCAAAAACCTCTATTATTTTTTCCCCTAATAACTTATACATCCTATTTTCTTCAATACTCTCTCCTGTTCTAAACGATTCCAACATTGATTCATAATACCATTTTTGCTGTTCTTTTGGAGCATTCATCATTCCAAATATATCAACACCAACATCTAAATCTGCTTTAATATCTGTTAAATTAGCTAGTTTATCTGCACAAGCAAGCATTTTTTCAAATTCATTTCCTTTAGAAACTCTATCTATTGTATCTTGTTTTCTTTCTTTCCAAGTTTCTTTTTCATTAGGATTTTTCTTTAATTCTTCAGGTTCTGAATCACTATCAACTAATTTAGCAACTTCTTCTCCAAATAATTCTTTAATCTCATCAAGAGACGTATCAGTATCTTCAACTAAATCATGACAAACACCTGCAATGATTAACTCTTCAGGCAAACCTTCTTCTTTAAGTAAGATATTCATAACATCTAAAGGATGAACTATGTAAGGAACAGTTTTGCCTTTACGAGTTTGATTTCTATGTTTATCAATTGCAAAGTCAATTGCTTGTATAATTTTTTTAGTTATCATTTTACACCTTCTGTTCATTTAATTTTCTTTTGTCAGATGCTAAATCATTCATAAAATCCTCAATTAAAATTTTCACTGTTTCATTTGATTCATAGTTCTTAACTTCTTTTTCCAAAAAAGAATATAATTCTGACCATTTGAAAACTGCAATTTCTAAATTATCAATTACTTTACCCATCTCTTTATGATAGCAAGTAATATCTTCCTTTCCTAATTTTTTAGGCATATTAAAAGACGTTTGTAAATATTTTAATAATGAGTTTATATCAAATATATATTTTCTTTCTTTAGAATTCCATTGTTTAACTAAATCTTTTTTAATCAATAAAAATAAAAATGGTTTTTTACTTTCTTCCCATTTGACATGTCCTAAAATATATTTGTATATTTGATTTGAACTTAAACTCGCATCTACTTTTAGTTCTATGAATCCTTTATAATTTTCAGTTAAAATTGTAACATCAGGTTGCAATACACCATTCGTTTTTTCAGTTAATTTATTAATTACAATTTCTGAATGTTTATAATTTAGTTTTTTAAAACTTGATAATAACTTTTGTTTTAGTTCTTGAGGTAATAAATGAAACAATATATTAAATGAATTATTCAAAGGAACTTCTTGCTTTCTTAAACTTGTTCTGAATTTTTCTAAGCTTTTTTTCCCACCTTTTCCCTTAGGTGTTTTTTTACCTAAATGCTGAGGTTCCCAATAATAAAATTCCACATAATCATATATTTGATTTATCCAAGTTAATTTACTCATTTTGTTATCTCCTTTAATTTATCAATCATCCAAATCATCCCTTCCGTATCCTGCCCACAATATTCTAACATATCTTCCCTTATCTTCTTTTTCTCTTCTTCACTTACTTCTTTAAACGTGATTTTATCATACGCCATCATTGTTGCAAATCCATTTCCAATTGCTAAATCTTCATATCCTTTTCCTGTTATTGCAGGCATCGTATATTTTAGCGATGCACTTCCTTTTTGGCTTGGATTATAATAATAGAATTTTGAGAATGGTTCATATAAATCTGTAAATCTTGCTATAATTGAATTTGCCCAATCAGAGTACGCAGGAAAACTTTCAGCCAACTCTAATAATTTACTTCTTTCAAAACTTTGGTAATATACAACCACACTTCCCGTATCCAAAAATGAGTTTTTCATTGATTCCAATAGTTTAGGTCTTGGATCATCTTTTCCATCATGTAAATGCTGAATATGTTCAACTGTTCCATCTTCTCGTTGTATATGAAGAGAAAATTGAAAAGGTACATGTTGATATGGTTTCATACCATCATACATGGGTACTGCAGGACTAAAGGTTTCAAAGTCAAAGTAATGTATTGGATACTTTAATGTGCCTAAAAAAGCTTTAATTGCTGCAGAATCAACATGCTTTTCATTATTAACAACTGTATCTTTTTGTATTGCTTGTTTATCTGTTAATTTGCAACTTGGAGGAATATCTTTTATGCTTAAGATTCCGTCATTTAACAAATCCCATCCTTTTTTTCCAACTCTAGTTAGGTCAAAAACATTATCTTCAGGTAAAAAGTCCCAACACTTATCAGCTAATGGACAATCATACCATTTTTTACATTTAGTACAATGAGGTCCAATTTCAACTTTTGGTCTGTTTTTTAAAGCAATAACTTTAGTCATATGATTAAGATTATCTTGAACATGAGGCATTAACTCTGCTACTTGTTCATTAACATTAACTAAAACAAACAATTCTTTAACATTAATAGGTCCTTGTTTAACATATTCTTTGTTAAGAACCATGACATAACAATCTCGAACTTTGTAACCATTACCTTCCATGATAAACTTCTGAAGTGCAACATCAACCCAATGAACATCCTTAACACTAGAACTGCTTTTTACTTCAATTAAATCCCATTCATCATCACCTACAGGATTAAGAATATCAAAACGAGCATAAGCACGCTCAAACTCTAAACCTGCTTCGTATAAAGGAACTCTTTTAGAAAATAATGGTTTAGAGGCCTCAATAACTGCTTCAGGTTTTCCTAAATCCCACTCCACATCAATACCACCAGGAAAAAATTCTTTAGCAAGTTCGCCAACTTCATGACCATTATCAAATAAAACTTGAGTAGCATCATCAATAGGTGGAAGTTCAACTTTTGCATTATAATGAATCCATAAAGCTTTATCACACTGTGTTCCTACAAGGTATTTTGACTTGGATATGAATGGTTTCATTTTTATTTAATTCTTAATAATTCATCTAAATATTTCTTAAATACAATTTGAAATCTTTCAGCAGTATTTTTCATTGATTCATATTTTTCCTCGAATTCGGAGTTTTCCCCAAGATCAAAATCAAATAATAATCCGATATTCGAACCTTTATAATTAGGTAGCTCATCCCAAATAAGATTTTTAAACTCTTTAGAAATTTCAGCTTCTCTTTTTTTTAGCGAATAAAAATACTCTTTTTTCTGGAGGTAAAGATCAATTTTCATTGATTTCTGAAATGAGTTAAGCTTTATCGCAATCCAAGCTACTGAAGTACCAATAGATATAGAATAATATGCAGGAGTCGATCTTTGAGGATTTGGCAATCTTAAATTAGTTCCTTTACTTTTACAATAAGATACAAAACCTTCAAAAAAAGATAATTGTTTCAAAGCATTTTCAGATAGTTCTATGCCTTTCTGAGCTTTGATTGTTTTTGCCCAATCATTAGGTTTAGAAACTATGTTAAATTTTGGTGCATAGGATGAATTACCAATTTGCCAAAGTTCCATTTTAATTGCAAAAAAACTTATTTTCTCATCAGTATGTTCATTTAACCAATTAATAGCTTTCTCATACTCTTCTCTAAGATCTTTAACAATCCAAATAATTATTTCTGCATCATAACCTGAAGCGTACGTGATTATTTGACCTAAATGTTTATGATCTGCCTTTTCTAATTGATTCTCAATGATTATTTTTCTATCTGAAATTTTTTCTTTTGCAAGAATATCAACACTAAAACTCCCTACATTAGACTCGGTCTTAATTTTAGCTTCAGTCTCAATTAATTCAATTTCAATACCTATTTCATCGCTCAATAATTCTAAATTTTCTGGTTCGGCCAGCCAATTAGTAAAATTAATAGGTTCGCTTTTCCATTGTTTTCTTAAATTAATTTTTTTTAATTTTTCTAACATTTGAATATCCTCATAGTATTATTTTATTTAAAATCACTTCATATTTGATTTTGCAATTTGCATAATTTGTTTTAATTTTGAAATTGTTTTAGTTTCAATATCATCAATATCATATACATCAACTGAATATTCATAACCAAACCATTTTTTATTTTTATATGAATTAGAACCTGAAAAATAACCTTCGATCAACTCTAATTTTTTGTAATCTTTAATAAGATTTAAAGGAACACCCGCATAAATCATCATATTATTATCTGTAAGGTCTTCCACATCAAATACTACTTCTATAGCAAGGCCATTATATTCAAATGTTAAAGTCCTTCTAAATTGGGTTGTTTTTTTATTTGAAGCTTCATCACATATTTTTTCCTTTTGCATTTTAACATGAAGTTTTTCAAGAAGTTTTTCTGCTTGTTCTTGAAATTTTTCTTGAATGTGAATAATTGCATCATAACTACCAATACACAGTTTATAATTTTCATCAAAATCTGACATTTCTTCCATTTTTATTAACCTCTTAATATTTTTATTTAAATGAATTATTTTACTTACATCATTCTTATTAAATATTTTTTTTGTAATACTAATTTCATTTAATTGTAGCCAATCAGAATATTTAAATAACTTTAACTTGATTCCACGTTTCTCATGTTTTTTTATTGAAAGGTGAGTTTTTAACTGTTTAAATTGCCATTCATTAGAATCGAGAAGAAGAGCAATAAAAATATCCCCTTTATGATTTAGATATTGACTAATCTCATCATCTACCTGTTCAGAATTTAATCTATCATGAATTTTATTTTCAATTATAATATTCTGCTTTCTGTCTTCATAAAATAATTCTATCCAAATATCTACTCGACGTTGAATATTTTGTTGAGCTTTTCTAGAATCAGCGGAGATTTCTGTATGAACATTAAATTTTATTATTTTATTTGTTTTTACACCTATGCATTCTAAGAACTCAAATAAAAAAGTATATGGTTTTTTATGATATTTGTGTTCTAATAACCAATACAAATATTTTGTGTGAATGGGTTCAAAATCACCATATCGAATGATTTGTAGTAAAGTCAACTTTTCATGATGTGTGGCATTCCATTCTTCAAAAAGAGTAGTAATATAATTGATATTTAATTTAAAGAGTTCTTCTTTTTGAATTATTGATTCCATTTACAACAAAGCTATCTTCCCTGCGTCAGTTAGCTTAAACCCCTCTTCTGTACTAATCAGGTCCCTATTTTCCAAATCTTTAATATTCTTGTACAACATCGCTCTAGAAATAGATATTTGTTCTGCTAATTCTGTGTGTGTTTTGAAATCTTCTGCTTGTATGTGTTCTAACACATTCCTTTGACTGTCAGTTAAGTCAAACGATAGTTTTGGCAGGTAAATTACTGATCCTTTTGATTCTTTATCAGGGTTATAACTTATTTTTTTTATTCTTGTACATCTTGCATATGCTCCAAATAATAATCCTATTGCTTTTGTTTTTCTTCCTGAGGTTATATTGATATATATTGAGTCTTCTTTTGGTGTTAAATCAATTATTTCTACGCTTTTCTTTGCAACTTCAACCACGTCATATAGGCTAGTTTTAACAGTTTTAATATCAATTACATTTCCGAATGATTCGTTTATTAATTCTATACTTGCTTTTTGTATTTCATTTGGTTTTTCATCGATAAGAAGAATTACTCTGTCTGCACTTACTTGTGTGATTGCAAGAACAACAGGATCTGAATTGTAAACAGTTGCTATAAGTACTTTTTTCCCCATTTGACCACCTTCTTTTTCTTTTAAGAGTGAATTACTTATATACTTTTCCATAAAATAAGAGTTATAATCACTAATTTAAATACTTTTCTATAAATTGGTTGTTGTGTAAACTATTTATTGGAAAGGTTTATATAGTTGGGTGTTTTATCTTTATTTGGATTGAGGGAAATTTCCGTATTTGTTGTTTGTTTGTTGTCATTTTGTTTGTTCTTTTCCCAACATATCCATTTATGTTTAAGGAGGGAAAATAAAATGAATGAAGAAATAAAAAGAGAAAAAGCAGCATTGCTAGTACCTATAAAGGGTGAGTGGATAACTGATGCATTTAGACGTTTTAAAGAGAATAAAGAACCTCTATATTATTTTACTAATTCAAATATAGGTAAAATTGAATCTTTGAATGCAAACAAAGTTTATTTTAAGTGTAAAGGAGAAACAACAATTAGTGTAGTTGCAGATTTTATTGGAATAACAACTGAAAATCCAGAAAACAACAGATTAAATGGTGCGGAAAGTGATATCGGAAAATTTTATTACGGATTTCAAAATTTGAAATTATTAGATGATGAAGTAGAGTTAGAAGAATTAGAACGATTTGAATCAGGTAAAAATGTTCGAAATGATTTTCCAGGTGTTTGCATAATAAAAGATCCTGAAGAAAAATAAACTAATTTGTGAAAGGGAATAAGAGGACTAAAATGGAACTATCTATGAGTAAAAATAAAATCGGAAAACAAAATAAAATCGAATCATACGATAATAGAAATAGAGATCCTATATCTGTTAAAGCAATTCAGTTTATAATTGATGAAATGAAAGAATTAAAACCCACTGAGAAATTAGCAATAACTATTAGTTATGATGATAATATTTGAATCTTAGTTAGGTTTGATTAATTAAAGATTTTTAAATAATAAAGTAATACTCAGTATAGAGGTTAAACATTATGTACTTATTTTTTGATACTGAAACAACTGGCTTACCTAAAAATTACAATGCAAGTGTAAGCGATGTGGATAATTGGCCTAGAATGGTTCAAATAGCTTGGCAAATTTATGATTTAGAAGGTAATATGATTGCAAATGAGAGCCATATCATCAAGCCAGAAGGATATATAATTCCAAAAGAATCATCTGATATTCACAGAATAACAACTGAACGAGCAAATAACGAGGGTGAAGAATTAAAATTAATCTTAGAACAATTTTCAAAAGCAGTTAGTCAATCACAACTAATAATTGCTCATAATATAACCTTTGATGAAAAAATTGTTGGAGCTGAGTTTTTCAGAAAAAACCTCTCCGATCCAGTAATTCAAAAAGAAAAGCTTTGTACAATGCGTACATCAACAGATTACTGTCAATTACCTAGCGAATACGGTAACAAGTGGCCAAAGCTAACTGAATTGCACTTAAAATTATTTAATGAAACATTCGAAGATGAACACGATGCAGGAGCAGATGTTGCAGCATGTGCAAGATGTTTTTTCGAAATGAAGAAGTTGGAGATAATTTAAATGGTAATTCAAAACGATCTTAAAAGTTATTTTCTTGAAAAAACACAAATGATTTGCCAGAATTGCAATAAAAAAATTGAAGATTTACAAAATTTAATTCTACATAGAAAAGATATTTTCAAAGATTCTTCAGAAAGAAATTGTTGTTTAGTTTGTAGAAGTTGCAAAAAGAAATTAGATACTTATTATTCAAATCCAGAAAAAAGAGATAAACTTGAAAATAAAATAAATGTGGATATGATTGTTCTACATGACAATTTATTGAGGGAAAAATCAAAAGATAAAAAAATAAATAAGATTAAAATTAAAATTGAACATTATAATGCTCAAGACAAATTCCTCATAAATGATGAGAAAGATCACGCTATAGTAATATTGGATACAAATATAGTTTTTCAGAAGATTTTTTCCCAACTAGTTATTGATTCCAGAATAATAAATACTAAAATTTATGAACCTGTAAAGCAAATCTTTGACTCAATAACTAATAATGAACAAATGGTTTTAATAACGCCGACTGTGGTGGATGAAATTAATAGAATTTGGATTGCCATGTGTGATGATTTCTATTATCATAAAAAAATTAAAAAATCCAAATTAAGGACTTGTGTGAAGAAAAAAATTGAAATTTTAATAAAAAAATATTCTGCTTTAAGATATTTTCCTGATTTATTAATTCAAGATAAAGATAAAAAAGAAATAATTGAGATGTACAATTATTTTGATGAAAAAATTGAGGCAATAACAAATAAGAAAATTCAAAATTTGCCAAGTGAAGTTGCTTCTAGAAAATTATTTCACAGAAACGGCGGTTTGCAACCAGAAAGTTCAGATGTGGACATCTTATGTGAATGTAAATTTATGAGAAGAAATGTGCCTGATAGTTTTAATAAAGTTATATTATATTCGGATGATACTGATTTTACATGTTTTAAACATGAAATATCTTCCTTATTACATATTGAAGTGCGTAATACAAAAGATTATAGCAAGAAATTTAACCTCGTTTGATTGAACTTTAAATAAATTAAACTAACAATATTGGGGTGGATTTTAAACAATTAAGCAAGTTTATTATTTCTGAAATGAAGACTAAGTTAGAATCAAACAAGGGTCGTAAATAACATGATAAAAGAAATAACAACAAACGAATGAGACGAAATCATTTTTTCTGGAATTATCATCAAAAGAAATATTTCTTTTATGTCCGAGATTTATATGACCAAAACCGAGAAAATCATTAAATCACTCATTTAGAAATTTTTTTCTTACTAATTTTATAATAGTATTCTGTTTTTAAAATGTATAAATATTCAGCAATCCACCTATCTTGTAAATTTTTAGGCCATTTATCAGAATCATAATTTACTATAGGTCCAAGATAATC
>Ga0307929_1002048_pt1 | contig 13800 bp, 10 predicted proteins | sample AceLakmetage1330_FD_203160 | JGI IMG/M metagenome (GOLD analysis project Ga0307929, IMG submission 203160) | Saline water microbial communities from Ace Lake, Antarctica - #1330 | ecosystem: Environmental > Aquatic > Non-marine Saline and Alkaline > Saline | place: Antarctica: Ace Lake...
CCATTCGAAGTTTGATAATCCCCGATATTAATTCATTCGAAACCGAAAACAGAATTCTTACAAAATACTGAACAAAAAACTTCGAACTTTCTGTTATCTCTTAATACTTTTTTCAATAAGCACTTTTACCGTCTAACTTCCGGATTCCAACTACCATTCAGCAGTCATCAACTTTCTTTACCTTGCTGCTATTCGTTCGAAGTTGGAGAGGCTATATTGAAACTTCCGAAAAAAATCAAAAGCTAAAGCTATTTACAAACTGACAGAAAAACTTCGAACGCGCTTTATGTCTCATCATGCTTTTCTACTTACCAACCTGAATCCGGCCTAATAAGATTCCTTCTCTGTCTTCTGTCTTCTGTCTTCTGTCTTCTGTCTTCTGTCTTCTGTCTTCTGTCTTCAGTCTTCTGTCTTCTGTCTTCTGTCTTCTGTCTTCTGTCTTCTCCCTTCTGTCTTCTGTCTTCTGTCTTCTGTCTTCTGTCTTCTGTCTTCTGTCTTCTGTCTTCTGTCTTCTGTCTTCTGACTTAAGGCTTCCGACCTCCGACTTCTCCCTTCCGTCATCTGTCATCCAGCATCCGTCATCCGTCACCGTCATCCAGCCCTCAACCCTACATCCTCGTATAAGTAATAAGGTATTCATAGGTAACATTCCCTGTGACTGACCCAATCACTTCCTGTCTTCTAAGAATTAAAAAATTATCGCTTACCTCACCTATAACATAATCCGTTTCATCATTTTCAAAAGTAATTCTCAAAATGCTTTGATCGTTGTTAAAGAGCCATGTACCTGAAGTAGTTTGCGGTTCATATTCATTGCACTTTTCTTCGCCCTCATCTTTGATCACTGTTTCATCCGCATTGAAAACTAGAAAATCGTCGTGCGCACAAACAGGCAATAGGGTATAAACATTACTTATCAATTGCCCTTCTACTTCATAGGCTGGTTTGCTGATCCAGGAAGTGAGCTTCCATTGCTTTTCCGTGAGCAGGATTTTTGGCGTACTATCATCTTCTTTATCGCAGGCACTGAGGCCAATAAATAAACTCACCAATGCAGTGAAGAAAATAAGTCTTGTAGTCGATTTTATCATCAGATGAATTACCAAAGTATATAATAGAAATTTTAGCCGCACAAACCTATCGAAAATTCTTCAGGCAGGATGTGATTTTAAAAAATAAATTTCGCAATTGTTTAGCCGCTACATTCGATTCCAATCAAACAGCCGCTAGTATAGGCCCCATCTAACCCCAAATCCCACCGCACTATCTGGTACGATGTGGCACTCCCTTCTCTGCAAGTTGGCGGACATGGAATCTTCTTTTTAATGAACAATTTTGAGCACTTTTTCCCGTTAAACGGTCTATTCAATTTACCGAATTACCGAAAAAAAATGCTATCTATGAAGCAAAAACTAAGCAAACTTATCCTACTGACGGTAGTTTCAATTTTCATTGCCGGTCTGTATAATTCATGTAAAAAACTCGACATCGAACGCGAAACGATGATCAAAACCATAGCCCCTAACCCAATAGATATTAGAATTTCCAATGTCTTGCTTAAATGCGAAATTATCGATCTTGGCGAAGGGGATATTTCCAGCTATGGATGCTGTTATTCTACTTCGGGAAATCCCACGGTTGCCGACACCAAAGCACCTGGCCCAGGCGTTGCAGGACTGGGAATAAGCAACATTTCTGTTGTGGGCCTTCAACCAAATACTACATATTTCTTCAGGGCTTATGCCGAATTAGGGACAGGCAGCGAAGTAGCCTATGGCGGTGCATTATCATTTACCACTCAGGATTTGTCCATCGAAACCCTGGATGCAAATTACATTACCGAAACAAGTGCCACCCTGAATGGTAAAATTGTTGACCTTGGCGGAATTGATGTTTCAAGCTATGGTTTTGTTTATGCATTAACGACTGATCCAACGGTTGCTGATAATAAACTGGATCTGGGAGATAATCCACCAACCGTTGTTTATATTTCACCAATTGAAGACCTTAACCTAAATACGACCTATTATTTCAGGGCTTATGCCGAAATAAGTGAAGGCGGTTATGTTGGCTACGGGGCAACAAAGTCATTTAGCACCCTGGAGAACCTCGACCTGCCGGTTGTTACAACAAATCTGGTGTTTGATGTCACGGAAACTTCGGCCACCTGCGCAGGAAGTATTACCAGCGAAGGTTCAGCCCCGGTAACATTAAGGGGATTTTGCATTGGTCTGAATCAAAACCCAAGCCTTGATGATATGAGTTCGGATAATGGTTCCGGAACCGGGGAATTCGAGCATCAATTCTCGGGCTTAAGCCCCGACAAAACATATTATGTCAGGGCTTATGCCCAGAATTCATATGGCACAGCCTATGGTGGGCAATTGAGTTTTTATACCAGCACGGGAGAGTGGCTACATTATGATAATGGCGAAAATTATGATGGGATTGGCTTGAATAATGGTGGTGATTTTGATGTGGCCATCAGGTTCGAGCCCAACCAACTGGTAAACTATGATGGATGGAAAATAACCAAATTCAGGTTTTTCCCACTCAATAGTTTTCCAACAACCTATAGCATCGAAATTTATACCGGCCAAAACGGTACCGAACTTGAATACTTGCAGGATGTGGAAACAATTGAACCCGAGGAATGGAATGAGGTGATTTTGGAAACACCCTATGTCATCGATGCAAGCCAGCCCCTCTATCCCGCGTATTGGATCCAGAGCCAACCCATTGGTGCTTTTCCGGCTGGAGTAGATGAAGGGCCCGCGATTACCGAAAGTGGCGACCTTATTTCTATTGACGGGGGACAAACCTGGATGGCCTTGTCAATAGGAAACCCTGATTTAGATTTCAATTGGAACCTGCAGGTTTTTGCTTCCAACGAAAGTGGTGAAGAACAAATGCTTCTTCCGGGCCCGATAGCAAATCCCCATAAAAAGGATACAGGCCTTTCGTTCACCGAAGTATCGTCTATGAAGCAATCGAAGCGCTAATCAAAAAAAAAACGACAACAATGAAGAAAATATTTAACATCAACAAACAGATATTTGGTTTATGCTTACTCATGCTGATTGCCTTAAATTCAATAGGCCAAACACAGGCCAGGGTTGAAAATGTAGCTTTTTTTAAAGATGGCGAAAACATGATTATCACCTACGATATCAGCAATAGTAATACAGAGGAAACTTTTACTGTAAACATAAATGTATTCAACCCCAACGGCAAAAACCTGATTGCTCCTAATTTCACCGGTGATGTTGGCTCCGGGATTTATGGTGGACCGAACAAAAGGGTAGTCTGGAATGCAAAGAAGGACAAAGTTGCTATCAACGATCAGATTTCGGTTGATGTAAATATCAGACAGGAGGTAACCACTACCTACGCGCAACCTGCTTATACATCACCTGAACCCAATTCCCGGGAGAGGATTAGCGTTGGAAATGCCCTGCTCCAATCACTGATTTTTCCGGGTTGGGGCAACAGGAGCGTAAAAGGTAGTGGGGCTTATTGGGTGATGGGAATAGCTGGTTATGCATCCATTGGCGGAGCAATTTATTTTAATAACAAAGCTGATAAAACCTACCAGGATTACCGCTACTCGACCACAGCAAGCGAGCGGGATCAATTGTTTAGTGATGCTGAAGGCTACAAAAAAAACCAGAATGCATTAATGTACACTGCTGCAGGTATTTGGGTCATCGACCTGATTTGGACAGGCATCCAGGCAAACAATGCCAAAAACAGGGGTTTGCCCTCAAAGGTGGATGTGGGCTATTACTACAACCCAGAAGCTAAAAAACCAATGGTGATGTTCACCTATAAGTTGTAATTCGGAGTTCCTTTTTTGACGATGAAAAATCAATAGTATTACAATTTGGCAATATAGCCTCCTAAGTAGTGTTCGTCTTTTCAGTCGTTTTGTGAAATTTGAATAGCCTTGGGTTTTCCTAATGGATGCCTATGGCATAACCCAAGGATCAAATAGAACAATTAAAAAGTGGGGTAGAAGAGCGTAAATTCATTTTCCCCGGGTTAAAACCCGGGGCTATTGAAAAACGCCGACTTTATGGACGGACACTAAGTAGTCTCTGTAAGAAGACTTGAAAAAAGTATCGTTTTCTTTCTAACACTAAGTACTTATAACACAGGTAAAGTTTCTCTAATTTCAGCAGCGCTATGTTTAACTCCCTTTTTGAGTTTAAGGACCTCTAAAAATGAAAAAAGAAGAAACGCAATAAAAAGTACACCCACGTTTGTAAAAAGCATAATGTACAATCTCAGGTTATAAGCAGGCAGTAAAGGGACCTTCGGGCTGTTGATGATATTTACATACGAAAGTTCCTTGGTAATCTCCTTTTGTACATTTTCAAACTGGTTCTTCAGGTTCAGGTATTCGTTTCTGCTGTTGTATGCATACCCTGATGTGCGAACATGTTCTGATCCGAAGTAGATGATATTTTGCATGAATTTCGCTACATTTTCATGGTTGATAACCTCCCCGTTGGAACCATCCACTGTTCCCAGATAGCCCCTCACTACTTCGTTGGCCTGGGCCGGAACGTCAAATAATTCGTAATCAACTGTTAAATCATTAAGGCGCATATCCAGTGAATCCAATTCAGATTTCTTCAAATCCATCTGGTTTTTTACAATTGTATAAACCTCATCAAATTGTTTCCGGTAAATGTTCCTGATCTTTAAATTCAATTGGTCAATCAGGTCGTTGATCATCATACATGCATATTCCGGATTTTTATCTAAAACCTGGATGTACACTGATTCAAACCTGGTGTTGGATATCGTTAATTTCTTTTTCAGTTTATTAAATACAACTGCATGGGCAAATGGTAAAGTGGTATCAACCTTGTAATGTTCCATAAGCTTGAAATGGCTGATGAGGGTATCCTTCAAATCATCCGATTCGAGAAGCTGGAGCAACTGCTCAGTGGGTGTCTCGGTAGAGTAAGGGCTAAGGTTTACAGGATAAACAATTGCCGTGGATTTATACCAGGGTTGAAGAAAATGTGGCCCCGTAAAAAACCAGGAAAGGGCAAATGCGATGACTAAAATCGTTAATAAATGCAGCCAATACTTTTGCAGGATGCTTAAAAAATCATTCAAGCGAAAGAATGTAAAGGTATTCATAGCACCAATTTAGTTTGTGAGTTGAGAGCAAGTTAATGAGTCCCACAAATGTAAACACATTTTTATTAAAAATTAGAAAAAAAGATATTTGATTAAAATTGGTGAAAATTGATTTTCCCAATATTGGTTTTCATTTTCTAAACATGAGAAACTTTAAAAATAGCATCTCTCATAACACCTAGTTAATCTGATATTTAGTCCCAAATTATTTTTGGTATGCTTTTTGAAAAGAAGTGTTCAAACCTATTTAAGATCCTTCCGAGAACCTACCAGCAAAAAGGTTTTCTTTTTTGGACGAGAGCCCCGGATGGTAACACCACCGGGGTTTATTTTTTTTACTAATGTTAAAAGTATTATTCATCTTCAAGATACTCGAATTCAAGGGTGATTTCTTTAACAACCCGGCCTTTAGCATCAATTTCCTTAAATGATTGAAGCCTATTATTATCATTATATTTGAACAAGAATTGGGAGATTAGCCATTGATTACTGTCGATTGTATTCAACTTCAGATGTTTTACAGAAATCAGGCTTCCTTGAATATTGTATGTCAGTGCATATTTATTGCATGTGATTTTATCGATGTCTTTTATTAACAATTTCTTTGGTTTATTACGACCATTATAGCCATATTCAATTTCAGTTTTGGAATCACCGTTAACTATAAATTTAGATAGTAAAAGACCGTTCTCAAAATTGTAGTTAATAGCCGATTGTTTCGTTTTACCAATCTTTATCATCGAATTTAAATAGCCGTTAGAATAGTAATAAATAATTGAATCAGAAACACTACCATCTTTTTGGTAAAAATATTTTTTAGAAACTTTACCATCAGCACCATAATCAATCTCGACCACTCTTTTGATTTTTCTGTCATCACGGTCTTTACTCTTTCCGAAAAAAGTCCTGGTAATTAGTAGTGAATCTCTATAGCGGTCTTCAGTTACAGCATATTTTTTACTCTTGGTATCGTAGGTAGTCATTACCCGAAGGCTATCACCAAAGTCTTTAAAGTCAATGAAACTAATTTTACCTCCCCTTTTAATTTGAACATTCTTTATTTGCCCTTTAATATACGTCGATGTTTTTTCTGTTTTCTCATCAGGAAGCGACAATGTGAAAATCTGCTCATATCCTTTACGTTGGCAGGTTAACGTGTACGCAAGTCTATTGTTTATGCTCCCCTTTAGCTGAAGTGAGGAATCAAAAGGCAATGGTGGAAAGCTTTGGAAATTTATTAAGGACGTTAATTCACTTTCTGCGTATTTTTGTCTTTTAGTGAATTCAATATTTTCAACAATGCTTTGCTCTATGAGCCAATCAGCGTTTGTATATTGAATATTTGCATACATAAAAAAACCCGGAACAGCAATTATTATTGGGACATTTCCCTCATAGTTATTAAAAAGCTGCCGAAGAATAATCTCATTGAGGATTTTATTGAATGGTTCATTACTTTCCTGTCCAAAAATTGGTATAAATGACAGAATTATCACAGAAAACATTAACAATTTTTTCATAGGGTAAGGCTTTATATTACAAATCAAATTCTTATTAAATGCGCAAAATCAGTAAGGTGATGCTAAACTGAATTAAACAAGAAAATGCAAATTCCAATAATTAGGCTGAGAATAAGTATTTTCAGCTTATACATTTTGGCCAAAGTTAAATAATGAAGATGAATCCTACAAAAAATAAGCACATTCCCCAATCTACCTAAACCACATACCCTCTCACCTTCCACTCACTTAATTATGGCCGGTCCCTCAGTAGCTTTTATCAATCCCCGTTTGTGAAATATCAGTTGGCCTTCCTCGTCGTAGGTATTCCCATAAATCATGATTTGAGAACCCGGGCCGGCAGCATTTTCGGCTTCTGCGACAGTTTTATAAGGATACAATAAACTTCCATTGCCAGTTTCGGGGGTAGATTTATCCACATAAATAATATCTAATGGCCGGCAGCGGTACATTCCGCGGCCATGGCTTGCAGCAACCAGATAGTCGGCCTGCCAAAAAAGTTCGGAGACTTCAACATTCGCAGGACCATCATGATCGCCGTTCCGTGGTGTAATATTCCAGTTCAATCCCCTGTCTTCCGAAGCAAAAATCCCCAGGTCGGTACCGATATAAATCCAATCGGAATTTGTTGGATGGAAACGAATGGTATTTACCTGAATAGCCGGAAGGTCGTTGGGTGCTGTTCCGGTTCTTTGTTGCCATGTAGCACCTGCATCGGTAGTGTACCAAACATCGTTAAATTCATATCCCCCAAGGGTTACAAAAACCTCGTTGGAGTTTTTAGGATTGATGGCAATGTCAGTAACATAGCGATCGGGCAAGTAGGGTGATGTTTGGTCCACCCTGGTCCAGGTATCACCATTGTCAAGTGTTCGGGAAACAACACCCCTGGTATATCCTGCCCAAACAACACCTGAATTACCTTTTGCAATGTCGATGGCGCTGCACCTGAAATACTCGTTATCCCCATTCCCATTAACAAAAGTTCCAATATCGTCCCTGTATTTCGTCCATTCGCAAAGCCAAACATTAGTAGAGCTTGTCGTCCTCCACAGGCTAGCGCCCCCGGCAATCAATATTACCGGGTTGTTCGGATCCATAACAAAGGGTGCAATGAACAGTGATTTGTCTGTGTTATTGGCTTCCCCCAAACCGTAAATGATATTGCCATAGGATTGGCCTCCATCCATGCTGCGTTTCATTTTCAGGTGTATAAATTCTCCAAAAACGAAAGCAGGGTCGTTGTAATTTACAGCAGAAAATCCTCCGTCGCCAGTGGTAGCCTGATACCAATTGGTTCCGGTGGCAGGTTTGTACCTGAGTTTGTCATTGTCCTGCGTGCCGCCAACAATAATACTTCCATCAGGCGCTGCAGCACCGCCATAAAACTGTGTGATCCCTAAACTTGTTCCTGCCAGATTTGTCCAGCCATTTAAGGTACTTACTTCGGTGATGTCGTCCGTTTTTTGAATTCCCCCATCATTCCCAAAAAAAACAGCAAGGTTTGTTTCGCCATCATAATCTGGGTGGTTTACAATGATATGATGATCGGCATGTGCCGAAAATCCTATATGATAAGCGGACCAGTTACTGATTTTAATCAGGTTTCGTCCGCCATCGGTACTGCGCCATAGGTCGATGCCACCAACAACCAAATGGTCACTGTTTGTTGGATCTACCCAAATGGTATTGTCGTACCAGCCTTGTTTCCCAAGATAGTGCCAACCGGTGCAGCGCAATTCCCAGGTGTCGCCACCGTCAAGGCTACGCCATATCTCGCCTTTCAGGTCACTATTAATTTCATAATCCCTATCCATCGAGACATAAATAATGTCAGGATCAGTGGGCGAAAAAATTACTTCGCAACGTCCAGCATCATTAGGCAGTTTATTGGTAACTCCCGTGGTTTGCTCCTCCCAGGTCATTCCATTATTCCCGCTCAGGTACACTTCGTTTCTTGTTCCAACAATCATGTGTTGAGGAAAAGTTGGGTGAACCCTGATATCAGTTGCCCACCAACCTGTGCCAAGTATTTTATTCCAGGTCGCGCCATAATCGTCCGATTGCCAGGCACCGAAATCTGAAGCCGTAACAGCAAATAGTCTTCCACTGATATAGGGATGGTGGGCCAAACGGTTGACATAATAAAAGCTTGCATTGTTGGTGCTGGCCAATTGGTTCCATGTTAGGCCGCCGTTGGTGCTTTTAAAAATCCCGGCCCCCTGCAAGGCGTCACCGTTACCAAATCCCTCACCAGTTGCAGCATACATTATCGATTTATTGACGGGATCCATTACGATGCTTGTGATGGCAAGGTTGGCCATGAAATCGTTGACCGGTGCCCATGAGCCGCCGCCATTGTTCGATTTCCAAATTCCGCCCGATGCGCTGCCAATCCATATTTGTGCAGGGTCGTCGGGGTGTATAAGGATGGCACGAATTCTTCCGCCAATGTTTCCAGGCCCCAGCCATTCCCAATCCCAAATGCCGGCATCGTCCATAGCGGGCATTTCATCAATATGTTCCTTTGCCTTAACAAGTGCACCAAAGGGAATGGTGCCATCTTCACTTGCACGCATCATTTTTCGCTGTTCCAGTGCTTCCCGGGCAAAGGTGGTTTTTTGGTTTTCGATTGTAGTATCCGTATCATTACTACATACGAATAGTGAAGCATCGCTTTGCATCATCACTATTACAAGTAATGCAACTATGAAGCTACTTTTGAAAAGTACCTGACTTATTTTTATCGGCCATTGCCGGCTTTGTTGATTTTTCTGCATAATAAACCTCCTTTTGTTTTATTGAAGATTTACCAACACCAGGATTGAACCCGTTCCTTCATCCAAGCCCATCATTGCTTTGCCGACGATGGCCCCCTGCATTTTTTCATTGTCATCAGCCCGCATCACGTGGCCTTCGGTATCTGAAGTCGTTAACAGGTCGCCCGGTTTGATGCTTCCGTTATCGGCAGTAGCCAGACAATACACCCTGCCCGACAAGGCCACCGGATATTCACCTTCGGCAATGGTACCTTTCTGCGAAAGCAATAGCCCTGCATTGATACCTTGGGCACCACTTACAATGCCGGCCACACATCTGTCGTAAGCTAAGGCTGAAACCTTCAGTTTTCCGGGATGATCAGGGTCAATGGAAACTACCATGCCCGGAAGCACTTCAGAATTAGAATTGATGTCGAAAGGTTCGGCCACATCGCTGCCACCTGTTATTTCGAGTACATTGGTCGTAATACGCCCTTCGCCGTTTTGATGGTTTCCGTCAATGGCGATGGTGGCAGTTCCATAAGTGTTGTATAAAGTGATTTGGCTGCCATCGGCAGTTCCGTTTTCTGATGCATCCAGCGAAAGCGTTTTGGTACCGCTGCCGTTGTATAGGTTAATAATACCGCCATCATTTTCATTTGTATCTGATGCATCCAGCTTAAGTGTTTGAATGCCATTACCAGAATACAGGGAAATTGCACCTCCATTAGAAGTTCCACTTTCGTAAGGGTTTATATTTATAGTTTGGGTATGATCGCCGTTGAATAATGTGATCCGGCCATTCCCGGCTATATCCAGAACGTAATCATCACTGATTGAACTATAGCCCCGGATCATTGAGCCAATGCTGCCCTGATCGATAATAAGTGCAGGAGTACCACCGGATGTAATGAATTTTGCTGCAGTTCCGCCATTTGTGTTTTCGGTTACCAAAACCGCGTCTTCATTGCCAGTGGCCTTGCCAATTAAATTTGCCGTAATCCCAGCACCAAAATTTTCAGCCTTAAAAGCAGTTCCCGCAAGAGAAATAGCCCTCATGGCGAAACCAGTGTTGCTATAACCATAAACTCCTATATTGCTTGCACTATAGCCATAGACACCGCCCTGATCGTTACCTTCACCGACGATGGCGTATGTTCCACTGCTCGCTTTAACTTGTAGGGTGTAATTGGAATTAAAAGATGTTGTTCCGATTCCTACTCCATGTTCATTTACCAACATAGTTGGAATTTCATCAAAGCCGATCATCAATGAGTTGGCGATGCTATTTTCGAGGCGTGCGAAAGCATGGGTCCCACTTCCAATGACCATTGCGCCGTCAGCAGTAGCATTCAAATTTTTGCCAAAAGTCGCGGAGTAATCATTTTCAGCAGAAGAATATTGCCCGATAGCCATGGCATAACTCCCGGTGGCTTCCACCGAATTTCCAATGGCAATGGCATCCTGTGCGCCGGCTTCCGCTAAAATCCCCATGGCAATGCTTGATGGGCCCGAAGCAATATTGCTCCATCCTGCGGCAAAAGAGTAATCGCCACTGGCTTCAACGGTAGAACCTAGGGCAATCGAATATTTTCCAATCATTGCATCATTCCATTCATCACCTACCTGGTAACCTGCCCTGAATGCGGCTTTGCGCGGATACCAAATCATTTTTGAACCATAGCCTGTACTTACCAGGCTTGCCCCTGAGTTAATGCTTCCTTTGGCCAGGATACCACCATCTTCGCCAAGAGTGAGTTTAAATTCCGGGGTATCGGCCCTGATCCCCACATTACCATCCCAATAATAAATATCATCTTCACTTTGCTCCCACAAGGATGTGCCACCACCGCCATTGCCTGAAGTTTTGGCATAAAGTGCATAAGGCACCGAAAGGATTGACGACATACCGTAGGAAACAAATTCACCCCCTCCGTTTGGATCCGCTTCCATCTCAATCATATAGTAGCCATTCCCCCAGTCGATGGCCGACATGCTTCCAATCACTGGTGTCCCGTTGCCCACATCAAGATTTACCAAACCATAATCGTTGGTGCTTGCCTGATGTATTTCCTGGTAAACAATTAGTTTTATTTCGGCTTTATGAATGCTGATGCGAAAGCTGCCTGAATGATTTGGAATTATGTTACCGGCGTTATCGCGGAAAATTGCCTGGTATTTAAAGGCCTGTGGAGCCTGGGCCATAAGGCCAATGCTTAATAAAACAAAAAGAAAAGTTGTGGCAAGCGTTTTCATTTTTGATGGTTTTAAGTGAATGAACGAAAATTGGTTTGTAAATGTAGTAAATAAAACGATTCAATCTTTTGAATTTGTTAGTACTTGCCCGTCTTAGTATGGAATTACATACATTTGTTGGATACTAAAAGTAGAAACCGAAACAAATGATAAAGAATATGTTTCCGAAAATAAAAATATGTTGCATCTCTAGTATTGCTGAAGCCATAACTGCCATCCAATTTGGTGCTTCAGCCATCGGGTTGGTGGGGAAGATGCCGAGTGGCCCAGGTGTAATTTCGGATGAATTGATTTACGAAATTGCCCGAACAGTTCCGCCTCCAATTGCTACATTCCTATTGACAAGCGAAACTTCTGCAGAAGCAATTATCAAGCACCACCAAAGAACCCAAACCAATACCATTCAGATTGTTGATAGTTTGGAGCTTGGTTCTTACAAATTGCTTAGAGAATCGTTACCAGCTATAAAACTGGTGCAGGTGGTGCATGTTATCGATGAGGAATCCATAGATAAGGCCATTGAAGTTTCAGATCATGTTGACGCAATACTGCTGGACAGTGGCAACCCTGCATTGAAAGTAAAAGTACTGGGAGGTACCGGCCTTACCCACAATTGGAAATTGAGCAGAAAGATAAGGGATGCGGTTAAGGTACCGGTTTTCCTGGCAGGTGGGCTTCATGCCGGAAATGTTAAAGAAGCCATCGCTGCAGTCGAGCCTTATGGCATCGACCTTTGCAGTGGAGTACGAACAAACGGATTGCTGGACACAGGAAAACTGGAAAAGTTTATCATTGCTGCTAGGGGTTAACATCATATCTTGATCCTCCATAATTTTGAGCTATTTATAAAATGCTGGTTATTGTTTAGGTGATTGATAGATTTGTAAAAATTGAATCTTTTTTCAATTAAATGTCATTGATGGTCATTAAATGTCATTGATGGTCATTAAATGGTCATTGATAGTCATTAAATGCAAAGAAAATGACGCGCAAAGCGCAAATGACAATTAATGACAGCCGCCAGCTGGCGGATAAATGACACAATTGAACTAACTTACAAGATAGATTCATCTCATTCCAGTACCGGCTACAATAAATATAAAATGCTGGCCAAAAAGAGCATCTCAAAAATGAGATTAAACTTAAGCTTTCTCAATAAGAGAAGATATGATTTTGCTTTTTATGTGAAAAACAGTTAAATATCTTGTTTATGTTAATTAAAGCTTATCTTTGCCAAAAATTCAGGTTTGAGAAATTGCGCTTATCTACTAATCCCTCTAATCATTAGTTCATCACGCTCACCTTTTTAAATCCTGTTTTAAACAATTAAATTTTAATATTATGAATATTTACGTAGGAAATCTTGATTTTAAAGTTGACGCTAGTGAACTTGAAGAAATTTTTGGAGAATTTGGAACAGTAAGTTCCGCAAATGTAATCAGTGACAAATTCAGCGGAAGAAGCAAAGGATTTGGTTTTGTTACCATGGATAATGATGATGAAGCAAAAGCTGCAATTGATGCACTAAACGGCACCAACCATAAAAGCAGGGATATCACTGTGAATGAAGCAAGGCCAAGGAAAGAAACTTATTAATATCTAAAAGGAAGAGTTTATCATGGCAAACGGAAAAGTAAAATGGTACAATGAAGTTAAAGGTTTTGGCTTTATTGAATCTGAAAGCGGAGAAGATATATTTGTTCACCGCACTGGATTAAGCAATTCATACGATGTACTGCAGCCCGAACAAGCTGTAGTTTTCGATACAAAACAAGGCGAAAAAGGCCTTGCTGCTATCAACGTGAAATTGGCAGATTAAGTTCGCTTAATTTGAATCCAATTCATAGAAAATTTTGAAAATACCCATTTCAGTCGTTCAGACTGGGATGGGTATTTGTATCTTTTAGCATGGCAATAATACTGGGAAGTACAAGTGTTGGAAGCTGACGATTAATTTACAAATTGGAAGAATTTAGGATGCAGCAATATCTAAATCTGTAATAATTAATTCGAATTAAGGTATTGATAACACACAAATTGTTATCTTTGCTGAAACAGCTTTTAATATAATTCAAAAGCAAATTTTAAAAAACAACTACTAACAAATTAAG